>FWWM01000760.1_pt1 | contig 105043 bp, 99 predicted proteins | sample 2228351 | NCBI WGS metagenome assembly FWWM01 (sample SAMEA103939774, study PRJEB20133) | metagenome
TTCGCGCCCAGCCGGGCGGAGGCGACAATCGCCGCCGGCCCGATCGCCGGAGTGCAACGGCCATGAGTTTGCCGTCCGTGATTGCATCGGCACGGCGGGTCGTGGTCAAGGTCGGCAGCAGCCTGGTCACCAACGAAGGCCGCGGACTCGACCTGGACGCCATCACACGCTGGGCCGAGCAGATCGCGGCGGTGCACGGACTCGGCAAGCAGGTGCTGCTCGTGTCCAGCGGTGCCATCGCCGAGGGCATGCAGCGACTCGGATGGACCCGGCGCCCTCAGCAGATCCACGAGCTGCAGGCGGCGGCCGCCGTCGGACAGATGGGTCTGGCGCAGGCGTACGAGGCGCGCTTCGGCGCGCTGGGGCTGCGCACGGCGCAGGTGCTCCTGACGCACGCCGATCTTGCCGACCGCGCGCGGTATCTGAACGCGCGCTCGACGTTGTTCACGCTGCTGGAGCTCGACGTCGTTCCGGTGATCAACGAGAACGACACGGTGGTCACCGACGAGATCAAGTTCGGCGACAACGACACGCTCGCGGCGCTTGTCACGAACCTGGTCGAAGCCGACGCGCTCGTGATCTTGACCGACCAGGCCGGCGTGTTCAGCGCCGACCCGCGGCGCGATCCGGCAGCCACGCTGATCGCGGAAGCGCGGGCGGGCGACCCGTACCTGGAAACGATCGCCGGCGGCGCAGGCAGCGGGATTGCACGGGGTGGGATGATGACCAAGATCCTGGCGGCCAAGCGCGCTGCGCGCAGCGGCGCGCATACCGTGATCGCGTCGGGACGCGAGCCCGACGTGCTGACGCGGCTGGCGCACGGCGAGCGCATCGGAACGCAGTTGACTGCGGCGATGCCGGTGCTGACCGCGCGCAAGCAATGGCTGGCCGATCACCTGCAGCTGAAGGGACGGGTCGTCGTCGACGAAGGGGCGGCGCGCGCGCTGCGCGCGGACGGCAAGAGCCTGCTGCCGATCGGCGTGGTCGAGGTACACGGCGAATTCGCGCGCGGCGACGTGATTGCCTGCGTCGATCGCGACGGGCGCGAAATCGCACGCGGTCTTGTCAACTACTCCAGCAGCGAAACGCGCTTGATCGCGCGCAGGCCCACCGGCGAAATCGAGTCGATCCTGGGCTTCATCGAAGAACCCGAGCTGATCCATAGGGACAACCTCGTTCTGAGCTGAAAGCTCAGAACGAGGTTGCGTCGAAGGCTAACCTGCCGCAGGCAGGTTAAGGCGGCGCAGCCGCCGGCCGCAGACACAACCGCCGCGAAGCGCCGTGCCGGGTTTCCGTGCTGAAAGAGCCTCGAAACGATGCCGTATCGGCGACGACGATCGTCTACGCGTCCGGAAGCTGCGGTGCCGGGGCGGGGCCGTGTTCCGCTTGCTCTCCGACGGCCGGCTGCCGCGACGCTCCGCGCCGCCCGTTCCGAAACACGAAGCGCGACAGCTCGGTGAGCGCCTGCCGATACACGGCGCGCTTGAACTCGATCACCGAATCGAGCGGTACCCAGTAGTCGTGCCAGCGCCAGGCGTCGAACTCCGGCTTTTCACTGCGGCGCAGGCACACCTCGCAGTCGCGCGCAAGCAGCCGCAGCAGGAACCAGATCTGCTTCTGCCCGCGGTAGTTACCGCGCAAGTCGCGCCGGATCCACTGTTCGGGGACGTCGTACCGCAGCCATTCACGCGTTCGGGCGATGATCTTCACGTGCTCGGGCTTCAACCCGATCTCCTCGTACAGCTCGCGAAACATCGCCTGTTCGGGAGATTCGCCGTGCTTGATTCCGCCCTGCGGGAACTGCCACGAATGCTGCCTTACGCGCTTGCCCCAGAAGACCTCGTTGCGATGGTTGAGCAGGATGATGCCGACATTCGGGCGATACCCGTCCTTGTCCAGCATGCCGTTACCTGAAGCTTTATCATCTGCGGCCGATTATAGGACCGCGTTCGCGCCAAGCGACGCGGCACCTCTACGCGATGCGCGCGTCCGGCTTTTTCATATCGACACTGAAGGAAGCGCCGGCTGACGCCGAGGTCGTCAGTCACCGGCTGATGACCCGCGCCGGCATGATCCGCAAACTCGCCGCCGGGATCTACAACTACCTGCCGATGGGGCTGCGGTCGATCCGCAAGATCGAGGCCATCATCCGCGAGGAGATGAACCGCGCGGGCGCGGTCGAACTACTGATGCCGGTCGTGCAGCCGGCCGAACTGTGGATGGAGTCCGGTCGCTGGTACAAGATGGGGCCCGAGCTGCTGCGGCTGAAAGACCGGCACGACCGCGACTTCGTGGTTCAGCCGACCTCCGAGGAGGTGATCGCCGACATCGTGCGGGCGCTGGTGACCAGCTACAAGCAGTTGCCGGTCAACTTCTATCACATCCAGACCAAGTTCCGCGACGAGCGGCGCCCGCGCTTCGGGCTGATGCGCGGGCGCGAGTTCACGATGAAGGACGCGTACTCGTTCGATCGGGACGAGGCCGGCTGCATGAAGAGCTACCAGGCCATGTTCGACGCGTACGTCCGCATCTTCACCCGGATGGGGCTGAGGTTCCGGGCGGTCGCGGCCGACACGGGCAAGATCGGCGGCACGGCGAGCCAGGAGTTCCAGGTCATCGCCGACACCGGCGAAGACGCGATCGCCTACAGCACCGAGTCCGATTACGCGGCCAACATCGAAATGGCCGAAGCGCTGCCGGCGGTCGAGCGGCGCGCGGCGCCGCAGGAGGCGCTCGCCAAAACGCCGACACCGGGCAAGGAGAAGTGCGAGGACGTCGCCGCGTTGCTCGGCCTGCCGTTGGAGCGCACGGTCAAGTCGATCGTGCTTGCGGTCGACCGGGCCGACGAGCGCGGCGCAGCATTCACCGAGATCTGGCTGCTGCTCATCCGCGGCGATCACGAGCTGAACGAAGTCAAGGCGGGCAAGCTGCCGGGGCTGGCGGACGGCTTCCGCTTTGCGACCGACGCGGAGATCCGCGAGCACTTCGGCTGCAGGCCCGGCTACCTGGGGCCGATCGCGCCGCGCAGGCCGGTCCGCGTCGTCGCCGACCGAACGGTCGCGAACATGAGCGACTTCGTCTGCGGTGCGAACGAGGAAGGCTTCCACTACACCGGCACCAACTGGGGCCGCGACCTGCCCGAGCCGGATCTGGTCGCCGACATCCGCAACGTGGTCGCCGGCGATCGTTCGCCGGACGGACGCGGCGTGCTCGCGATCCAGCGCGGCATCGAGGTGGGCCATGTGTTCGCCGGCCTGCCGTACGCGCAGACGATGCGCCTGTCGTACGTCGACGAAAAGGGCCAGAGCCGGCCGATGGTGATGGGCTGCTACGGCATCGGGGTCACGCGCCTGCTCGGCGCGGCGATCGAGCAGAACCACGACGAGCGCGGAATCATCTGGCCCGACGCGATCGCGCCGTTCACCGTCGTGATCTGCCCGGTCAACTACCGGCAGTCCGAGCAGGTGCGTCAGGTCGCCGATCGGGTTCACGCCGAATTGCAGGCTGCCGGCGTGGACGTGATCCTCGACGATCGCGGCGAGCGGCCGGGTGCCATGTTCGCCGACTGGGAGCTGATCGGTGTGCCGCACCGGATCACGGTCGGCGAGCGCGGCTTGAAAGAAGGCAAGCTCGAGTACGTTCACCGGCGCAGCCTGGAGCCGACGATGATCGGGGTGGGCGATGCGCTTTCGGTCGTCCGCAGCCGGCTCGCGGCCTGAGCGCGGCGTCGACGCAGCGCGCCGCCGCGCGACGGCGGCCGTCGTCGCGGCGCCGCTGCTGGCGGCGGTTCCGCGCTTCGCGCACGCCGGCGCGCAGCAGTACGAACCGCTCGCCGATGCGGTGCGCAACGCGCTTGCGGCGGCCATCGCCGATCCGCGTCCGCCGGTGCGCACGTTCGACGACATCGAAGAGCGCGTCGCGTTCATCGAGTGGCTCGGCGCGATGTCGGAACGTCTGAAGCCGAAGAAGGCCGATTACCGGACCCGCATGGAGTTCCTGCGCACGCTCGACTACGAGTGCGTGCGCGCCGGACTCGACCGGCAGATGGTGCTCGGTCTGATCCAGGTCGAAAGCAACTTCCGCAAGTATGCGATCTCCGCGGCCGGTGCGCGCGGCTACATGCAGGTGATGCCGTTCTGGACCCGGCTGATCGGCGACGGCGACGCGCGCAAGCTCTTCGACATGCGGACCAACCTGCGCTACGGCTGCGTGATCCTGCGCCACTACCTCGATATCGAGCGGGGAGACTTGTTCCGTGCGCTCGGCCGCTACAACGGCAGCCTCGGGCGCCCCGAATACCCGAACGCGGTACTCGCCGCGTGGAAGCGGGACTGGAGTTACGTTCCGAAGCCGCGGCCGCGCGCCCGAATCGCCCGGTCCGCGCTCAGCGTTTGGGCAGACCCGGCATCCCGAAGGCGCCTTTGACGCTTCCGAGTCCGCGCATCATCCTGGCAAGGCCGCCCTTTTTCATCTGTTTCATCATCGCCTGCATCTGCTCGAACTGATTGAGCAGGCGGTTGACTTCCTGCACCGTGACGCCGCTGCCGGCGGCGATGCGGCGCTTGCGGGAGGCTTTGATCAGCTCGGGCTTGGCGCGTTCGGCCGGCGTCATCGAGTTGATGATTCCTTCGAGCCGGCGGATCTGCCGGTCGGTATCCTGCTCGTTGATTCTGCCCGCGGCCTGCTGGAACTGCGCGGGTAGCTTGTCGAGCAGCCCGCCCAGGCCACCCATCTTGCGCATTTGCGCGACCTGCTCCTTGAAGTCGTTCAGGTCGAAGCGCGCGCCCGACTGCATCCGCTTGGCGAGCTTTTCGGCCGCCCGCACGTCGATCGAGCGCCTGACGTCCTCGACCAGCGCGACGATGTCGCCCATGCCGAGCACGCGCTGCGCCATCCGCTCGGGGTCGAAGCGCTCGAGCCCGCCGATCTTTTCGGCCACGCCGACGAACTTGATCGGTTTGCCGGTCACGTGCCGCACGGACAGCGCCGCGCCGCCGCGAGCGTCGCCGTCGAGCTTGGTCAGGATCACGCCGGTCAGCGGCAGCCGCTCGGCGAAAGCGCGCGCGGTGTTGACGGCATCCTGGCCGAGCATCGCGTCGACGACGAACAGCGTTTCGATCGGCTGCAGCGCCGCCTCCAGCGCGGCGACCTCCTGCATCATCGCCTCGTCGATCGCCAGCCGCCCGGCGGTGTCGACGATCAGCACGTCGAAGAAGTGCCGGCGCGCGTGATCCAGCGCGCGCCGGGCGATCTCGATCGGCGCGTCGCTCGCCGCGCTCGGGAAGAAGTCGGCGCCGGCCTGGCTGCTCACCGCCCGCAACTGCTCGATCGCGGCGGGACGGTAGACGTCGGTCGAGACCGTCAACACCTTCTTCTTGCGCTCGTCGATCAGCCACTTGGCGAGCTTGGCGGCGGTCGTCGTCTTGCCCGCGCCCTGCAGCCCGGCCAGCAGGATCACCGCGGGCGGCTGCGTGGCGAGATTCAGCTCGCGCTCGTGCGCGTCGAGATCGCCGCCCATCAGTCGCGTCAGTTCGCGGTGGACGACGCCGACCAGCGCCTGACCCGGGGTCAGGCTGCCGACGACTTCGGCGCCGAGCGCCTTGTCCTTGACGCGTGCAATGAACTCGCGAACGACCGGCAGCGCCACGTCGGCTTCGAGCAGAGCCACGCGAATCTCGCGCAGCATCTCCTGCGTGTTCGTCTCGGTCAGGCGGGCCTGGCCGCGCATCGTCTTGGCGATGCGCGCGAGCTTGTCGGTGAGCTGGTCCAACATGGAAGATGGCGCGAAGGCGAGCGCTTTGCGCGTGGTATATAGGCACAGTATGCCTTCCGGCGCATTCTACGTCGTCGCGCACTTCGCCGTCGCCGCGCTGTACCTGCTGCTGGCGCTGCGCGGCTGGCGTTCACTGCAGCGCGACGTGACCGGACCGGCGCCGGCCGACGGGTCGGCCATCGCGTTGCCGGCGATCGCGCTGCTGCATGGCGCGCTGCTGGCGGCCGCGATCTTCGGCGACGATGTCTTCCGTTTCGGTTTCGCGCAGGCGCTGTCGGCCACGCTGCTGCTGGCGGTGCTGATCGTCTGGGCCGAAGGCTTCTTCGTGCCGATGCGCGGACTGCAGCTTCTCGTGCTGCCGTTGGCCGCCGTGTCGGCCGTGCTGCCCGCGCTGTTCCACGGCGCGCCGGTCGCCGCGGCGAGCGACACGCTCGCGCTGCGCGTGCACCTGCTCGTGGCGATCTCGGCCTACAGCCTGCTGACGATCGCCGCGATGCACGGTCTGCTGATGGCGTCGATGGACCGGCATCTGCACGGCAGCGTGCACGAGAGCAACGGGACTTTAGGCCGCATCCTGCGCGAGGTGCCGCCGCTGCTGGCGATGGAGCGGTTGTTGTTTCGCCTGATCGGCGCCGGTTTCGTGCTTCTGACGGCAACCGTCGTCTCGGGCGTGTTCTTTACCGAGCTGCTGTTCGGTCGGCCGCTGCGCTTCGACCACAAGACGGTCTTCACGATCGCCTCCTGGCTGGTGTTCGCGGGGCTGCTCGCCGGCCGTTTCGTCTTCGGCTGGCGCGGTCGAACGGCCTTGCGCTGGACGCTCGCCGGTTTCCTGATGCTGCTGCTCGCGTACGTCGGCAGCCGCTTCGTGCTCGAGGTGATCCTGCAGAGGGTCTGATGGGCCGCATCCTGTTCTTCGTTCTGCTCGGCATTGCGGCGTACGTCTTCTATCGCTGGTGGCGCGCTTCGCAGCGGATCGAGCAGGGGCGCGCCGAGGCGGCTGCGAAGGCTCGCAGCGAAGCGATGGTCCGCTGCGACGTGTGCGGGCTGAACCTGCCGCAGTCGGAGGCGCTCGCCGTCGGCGCGCGCTGGTACTGCAGCGAGGAACATCGCCGCCGGGCGGGCGGCGGCTGAGCGTCGGCTTCGCCGAAGATGCGCGCGCGTCTGTTCGGTGCCGTGCCCGCGGTCGAACCCGCCTGGCGCACGCTCGAATATTTTGCGCTGGCGCGGGTCGTCGTGGCGAGCGCGCTCGTGCTGTCGGTCGCGGCGTTCGGCGCGCCGCTCGCCGGGCGCGGCGCGGTGGAGCCGGGCGGGCCGAACGTACTGGCCGGCAGCCTCGCTTATTTCGCGCTCGCCGCCGGTCTGGCGATGGCCGCGTTCTTCGTGCGCCGTCGCTTCACGCTGCAGGTCGCCGGGCAACTGGCGGTCGATCTGGCCGTGATTTCGTCGATGCTGGTGCTGGGCGGCGGACTGCGCAGCGGCGTGATGATCCTGTACCTGCTGCCGCTCGCGGGCGCATCGCTGCTTCTGCCGACCGCGGCCGCGTTCTTCGTCTGCTCGATCGCGGTGATCGTGCTGCTGGTCGACACTTTCTTGCGGCAGTTGCATGGATCGGGTGCCGACGCGTTGGTGTTCCAGGCCGGCCTGTACGGGGCGGCGCTGTTCGCGATCACCGGACTGCTGCGGCTGCTGTCGGCGCGGCTGGCGGCGCAGGAGCGGCTCGCGCAGTTGCGCGGCCGCGATCTCGAAAGCCAGCTCGAGATCAACCGGCTCGTGATCGCGCAGATGGAGCAGGGCGTCATCGTCGTCGACGCCGACACGCGGGTGCGCGCCAACAATCGTGCCGCGCGCATGCTGCTCGGGATGAATCCGAACGTGCAATTGACGGGACAGCGGCTGCGCGACTTCCCTGCGCTGCGGCCTTTGATCGAGGCCTTTGCGCGCTGGCTGGAGGCGGAACGCGCGGCCGGTGTCTGGTCCAACAGCGTGATCCAGCCGGCCGTACGCGCCGACGGCACACAACCTTTCGGCGATCTGCGATTGCGCGCGCGTTTCGCGCGGCCGCCGTCGGACGGCGGCGGCGAGTTCGTCATCTTCCTGGAGGACGTGCGCGCCGTCGAAGATCGCGCGCAGCAGCTCAAGCTCGCCGCGATGGGTCGGCTCACGGCGTCGATCGCGCACGAGATTCGCAATCCGCTGGCGGCGATCAGCCACGCCGGCCAGCTTCTCGCCGAGGAGGCGCAGGCGCCGCTGCAGCGGCGGCTGACGGGCATCGTGCGCGAAAACACGCTGCGGCTGAATCGGCTGGTCGAGGATGTCCTGCGCGTGGCCCGGCGCGAACCGCCGCTGGGCGACGACATCGACCTCGGATCGTTCGCCGAGCAGTGGCTCGCCGAATTCGTGCGCGATCGTGCGGTCGCCCCGGGCGTCATCGCGCTGCAGGCGCAGCCCGGCCTCGACGTCAAGTTCGAGCAGTCGCATCTGCGACAGATCCTGTACAACCTCGTCGACAACGCGCTGCGCTACGCGTCGGGGCGGTCGCGCAGCGTCGAACTGATCGCCGAGCGCGCGCCCGACGACGGCGGCCGTGTGCGTTTGTGGGTGTTCGACGACGGCCCCGGTGTGGCCGCCGAAGCGCGCAACGCGCTGTTCGAGCCCTTCTACACGACGCACGCGCGCGGCACCGGGCTCGGGTTGTACATCGCGCGCGAGTTCTGCCTCGCCAACCGCTCGGACCTCGTCTACGGTGCGCGCCGTGAGCTGGACGGCCGCTCGCGCGAAGGGTTCCTCGTGCGCTTCGCGCGAACTGGCACGGTCGGCGCCGACGAGCACGGGTTCTTGGATACGATGCCGGTGCGATGAACGAGGAGACCAACGCGCGCGGGCAGGAGCGGCCGGCCGGCGGGGCGCGCCGGCTGCCGGCGGTGCTCGTCGTCGACGACGAGGCCGACCTGCGCGAACTGCTCGCGCTCACGCTGGTGCGTCTGGGGTTGGACGTCGATACCGCCGACTCGCTCGCGCAGGCGCGCGAGCGGCTCGCGCACGGCCGCTACGGGTTGTGCCTCACCGACATGCGGCTACCCGACGGCACCGGGCTGGATCTGGTGCGCGAAATCGCGCAGGGAAGCGGTCCGCCGATCGCCGTGATCACGGCCTTCGGCAGCGCCGAGAACGCGGTCGCCGCGCTCAAGGCCGGAGCCTTCGACTATCTCACCAAGCCGGTCGACCTCGAGCAGCTTCGTTTGCTCGTGCGCTCCGCCCTGCGCGAGGAACCGCAGATGGTGGCGCAGCGCCCGGCCGCCGCCGGCACCGACGGCGCGGTCTCACGCTTGCTCGGCGAAACCCCGGCGATGCGGCACTTGCGCGCGATGATCGAGCGCGTGGCGCGCAGCATGGCGCCGGTGGCGATCCTGGGGGAATCAGGCAGCGGCAAGGAACTGGTCGCGCGCGCGATCCACGACGCTTCGGCCCGGCGTGCGCTGCCGTTCGTCGCGGTCAATTGCGGCGCGATTCCCGAGACGCTGATGGAGGCCGAGTTCTTCGGCTACCGCAAGGGGGCATTCACCGGCGCCGATCGCGATCGCGACGGCTTCTTCCACGCCGCCGCCGGTGGCACCCTGTTCCTCGACGAGGTCGCCGAGCTGCCGCTCGCGATGCAGGTCAAGCTCCTGCGCGCGATCCAGGAGCGCCGCGTGCGCAAGGTGGGAGCGACGACCGAGGAGCCGGTCGACGTGCGCATCTTGAGCGCCACGCACCAGGACCTGTCGAAGCTGGTCGCGGCGGGTCGCTTCCGGCAGGATTTGTACTACCGGCTCAACGTCATCGAGCTGCACGTGCCGAGCCTGCGCGAACGCGTCGACGACATTCCGCTGCTGGCCGACGCGATCCTCGCGCGGCTCGCGGCGCGCGGATCGGAACCCCGCGCGACGCTGTCGGCGGCGGCGCTGCTGGCGCTGAAGCGACACCCCTTCCCCGGCAATGTTCGCGAACTGGAGAACGTGCTCGAGCGCGCCGTCGCGCTGGCCGGCGGCGGCGAACTGCAGCCGATCGATCTGATGCTGCCGAACGCGGAAGTCGACCTGCTGCTCGAACCCGACAACGACGTGCCGGTCGACGGCCTCGCCGCGCAGGCGGCAGGCGCCGGCGACGAGTCGGGCTACGAGATCAACGACGGCGTGCCCAACCGCCTGCCCGCCTACCTCGACGCGCTCGAACGCCAGGCGATCCGCGCCGCGCTGCTGAAGACGCGCCACAACCGGACGGCCGCGGCACAACTGCTCGGCATCACGTTCCGACAGTTGCGATACCGGATGCAGCGGCTGGGGCTGAAGTGAGCGCGCGACCCGATGCGGGCCGGCCGTTGCTGACGGTGGCGGCCGACGGCTGGGTCGGCGGCGCGCGACGCGACCCATCGCCTCACTTCGACGCGCGCCCGGCGGGCAGCGCGATCGAGCTGCTGGTCATTCACAACATCAGTCTGCCGCCGGGGGTCTTCGGATCCGGCGACATCGCACGGCTGTTCACGAATCGGCTCGACGCCGCCGCGCACCCGTTCTTCGCCACGCTGGGCGGCGTGCGCGTCTCCGCCCACTTTCTGATCGAACGCGACGGCGCGCTGACGCAGTTCGTCTCCTGTCTGGACCGCGCCTGGCACGCGGGCGCGTCCGAGTTCGACGGGCGCCCGCACTGCAACGACTTTTCGGTCGGCATCGAGCTCGAGGGTACCGACTTCACTGCATTCGAGCCTGCCCAGTACGCGACGCTCGTGTCGCTGACGCGCGCGCTGCGCGCCGCCTATCCGTTGCGCGCGGTACGCGGACACGCCGACCTCGCGCACGACCGCAAGACCGATCCCGGTCCCTTCTTCGACTGGTCGCGCTACGCGCGGTGCGCCGCCCTTGAGCGCGCGCTGCTGCCCGCTTTCGTGCGCGGCTGACGCGGCGCGCTTGGCGTCGGTTTTCACGTTCGTTCGCCTCACGCGCGCGCGCGTGCTGCGATGCACGGCGAGTTTCCGGTTGAGTTTGCAGAAAACTTTCCCTATGATGCCGCCGGTACTAGACGTTGTGCTCCGCGCGAAAGAATCGTCAATATCTTGTGGTCATGCCGGAGCGCCGGCGGCCGGCACGGCACGGGTCGCGGAGGCGGCGACGCGGCTCGGCGCGATGAAAGGCGGCGACGCGGTGCCGACGGACGGAACAAGACCTTGTAGTTCGCCGCGGTGGCGGCGCGCGCGACGAGTAACAACAGGGGACAACCCGAAGCGACACGGAGGGCGAATGCGGTATCAGGAGGCGAGCGCGGTCACGCAGTCCGCGGCGGGTGTGTTTCCGTCCGCCGCGCTGGAACCGAACGCGTTAGGCGGAGTCGGGCGCGTGACGGCGTCGTCGTATGCCGACTACAAGGTGATCCGGCGCAACGGTGCGGTGGTCGGCTTCGAACCCGCGAAGATCGCACTGGCGATGACCAAAGCATTCATCGCGGTGCGCGGCGGACAAGGGGCGGCCTCTGCGGCGATTCGCGAACAGGTAGAGAAGCTGACGGCGAACGTCGTCGCGGCACTGCTGCGGCGCCGGCCGGCCGGCGGCACCTTCCATATCGAGGACATCCAGGACCAGGTCGAGCTGTCGCTGATGCGCGACGGCGCGCACGACGTGGCGCGCGCGTACGTCCTGTACCGGGAGAAGCGGGCGCAGGAACGCGCGCGGCAGCAGGCCGAGCAGCGGCCGCCCGTGCCCGCGCTGACGATGATCGAAGACGGTCGGCGCGTGCCGTTCGACCTGGCGCGCGTCCGCGCCCTGGTCGAGTCGGCGTGCGAGGGATTGGGCGAGTATGTCTCGGTCGAGGCGATCGTCGCCGAAACCGTGAAGAATCTGTACGACGGCGTCCCGCTGGACGAGGTTTACAAATCGGCGATCCTCGCCGCGCGCGCGCTGATCGAAAAAGACCCCGCGTACACCTACGTCACCGCGCGGCTGCTGCTGCATACGGTGCGCCGCGAGGTGCTGGGCGAGGAAGTCTCGCAGGCGGCGATGAGCGAGCGTTACGCCGAGTACTTTCCGCGATTCATCAAGTACGGGATCGAAGCCGAGCTGCTCGACGAGCGGCTCGCGCAGTTCGACCTAAAGAAGCTGGCGCAGGCGCTGGCCCCGGAACGCGATCTGCAGTTCAACTACCTCGGCCTGCAGACGCTGTACGACCGCTACTTCCTGCACCACGAGGGCCGTCGCTTCGAACTGCCGCAGGCGTTCTTCATGCGCGTGGCGATGGGTCTGGCGCTGAACGAAATCGATCGCGAGGCGCGCGCGATCGAGTTCTACGAGGTGCTGTCGCGCTTCGACTTCATGAGCTCCACGCCGACGCTGTTCAATAGCGGCACGCGCCACTCGCAACTTTCGTCATGCTACCTGACGACGGTGTCGGACGACCTCGACGGCATCTACGAGGCGATCAAGGAAAACGCGCTGCTTGCCAAGTACGCCGGCGGGCTCGGCAACGACTGGACGCCGGTGCGCGCGCTCGGCAGCCACATCAAGGGCACCAACGGCAAGAGCCAGGGGGTGGTGCCGTTCCTGAAGGTGGTCAACGACACCGCAGTCGCGGTCAACCAGGGCGGCAAGCGCAAGGGCGCGGTGTGCTGCTACCTGGAGACCTGGCATCTGGACATCGAGGAGTTCCTGGAGCTGCGCAAGAACACCGGCGACGACCGCCGGCGTACGCACGACATGAACACCGCGAACTGGATTCCGGACCTGTTCATGAAGCGGGTGATCGAAGGCGGCGAGTGGACGCTGTTTTCGCCGTCCGACGTGCCGGACTTGCACGACAAGTTCGGCCGCGCCTTCGAAGAGGCCTATCTGCGCTACGAGGACAAGGCCGCGCGCGGCGAAATCAGGCTGTTCAAGCGGATTCCGGCCGTGCAGCTCTGGCGCAAGATGCTGACGATGCTGTTCGAGACCGGGCATCCGTGGATCACGTTTAAGGACGCCTGCAACATCCGCTCTCCGCAGCAGCACGTCGGCGTGATCCACAGCTCCAATCTGTGCACCGAGATCACGCTGAATACCTCGGCGACCGAAATCGCGGTGTGTAACCTCGGCTCGGTCAATCTGGCCGCGCACATGAAGCCGGACGGTGCCGGCGGCTACGTGCTCGATCACGCGAAGTTGAAGAAAACCATCGCCACCGCGATGCGGATGCTCGACAACGTGATCGACATCAACTACTACGCGGTGCCGAAGGCGCGCAACTCGAACTTGCGGCACCGGCCCGTGGGACTGGGCATCATGGGCTTCCAGGACTGCCTGCACCTGCTGCGAGTGCCGTACGCGTCGGACTCGGCGGTGGAGTTCGCCGACCGCAGCATGGAAGCGGTCTGTTACTACGCGTACTGGGCGTCGACCGAGCTGGCGGAGGAGCGCGGCCGCTATTCGTCGTTCGCCGGCTCGCTTTGGGACCGCGGTATCCTGCCGCAGGACACGCTGAGGCTGCTCGCCGAGCAGCGCGGTGGCCATGTCGACGTCGACCTGTCTTCGACCATGGACTGGGACGCGCTGCGCGCTCGGATCAAGCGGCACGGCATGCGCAACTCCAACTGCGTGGCGATCGCGCCGACCGCGACGATCTCCAACATCGTCGGTGTGGACGCCTGCATCGAGCCGACCTTCCAGAACCTGTTCGTCAAGTCGAACCTGTCGGGCGAGTTCACCGTCGTCAACGAGCACCTCGTTCGCGACCTCAAGAAGCTCGGTCTGTGGGACGACGTGATGGTTGCGGATCTGAAGTATTTCGACGGCTCGCTCGCGAGGATCGACCGCGTTCCGGCCGAGATCCGTCGCCTGTACGCGACCGCGTTCGAGATCGAGCCGAAATGGCTGATCGAATGCGCGGCGCGGCGGCAGAAGTGGATCGACCAGGCGCAGTCGCTGAACATCTACATGGCGGGGGCGTCGGGCAGGACGCTCGACGAAACCTACAAGCTCGCCTGGCGGCGCGGACTCAAGACCACCTACTACCTGCGCACGATCGGCGCCACGCACGCCGAGAAGTCGACGACTCGCGCGGGGCAGCTCAATGCCGTGCCGGCCGACTCGCTCGGCACGGCTGTGCCGCCCGCAGCCGAGGGCAAGGTCTGCATGCTCAAGCCGGGCGATGCGGGTTATGCCGAATGCGAAGCCTGCCAGTGATCAACCCTGACCTACCGAACTGACAGGAGACCAGAGCATGCTGGCTTGGGACGACCAGATCACGCCGGGCGCCGCCGCCCGCGCGCTGGCGGCGCGGGCGGCCGGCGTCGCGGCGACCGGCCGGGTGTCGGACCTGCGACGGGTGAATGTCGCCGACAAACGGGTCATCAACGGAAAAACCGACGTCAACCAGCTCGTTCCCTTCAAGTACAAGTGGGCCTGGGAGAAGTACCTGGCCGCCTGCGCCAACCACTGGATGCCGCAGGAAATCAACATGTCGCGCGACATCGCGTTGTGGAAGGATCCGAACGGGCTGACGGAGGACGAGCGCCGCATCGTCAAGCGCAACCTCGGCTTCTTCGTCACCGCCGATTCGCTCGCCGCCAACAACATCGTGCTGGGCACCTACCGGCACATCACGGCGCCGGAGTGTCGCCAGTTCCTGCTGCGGCAGGCCTTCGAGGAGGCGATCCACACGCACGCCTACCAGTACATCGTCGAGTCGCTGGCGCTCGACGAGGGCGAGATCTTCAACGCCTACCACGAGGTGCCGTCGATCCGCGCCAAGGACGAGTTCCTGATCCCCTTCATCGACACGCTGACCGATCCCGACTTCCGGACCGGCACGCCCGAAGCCGACCAGAAGCTGCTGAAGTCGCTGATCGTGTTCGCATGCCTGATGGAGGGGCTGTTCTTCTACGTGGGTTTCACGCAGATCCTGGCGCTCGGCCGCCAGAACAAGATGACCGGCGCGGCCGAGCAGTACCAGTACATCCTTCGCGACGAATCGATGCACTGCAATTTCGGCATCGACCTGATCAACCAGATCAAGCTGGAGGAACCGCAGCTCTGGACCCCGGCCTTCCGCGAGGAGATCCGCGACCTGTTCCGCAAGGCGGTCGAGCTCGAGTACGCGTACGCCGAGGACACGATGCCGCGCGGCGTGCTGGGGCTGAACGCGCCGATGTTCAAGGGCTACCTGCGCTACATCGCCAACCGCCGCTGCCAGCAGATCGGCATCGAGCCGCTGTTCGGTGCCGAGGACAATCCGTTCCCTTGGATGAGCGAGATGATCGACCTGAAAAAAGAGCGCAATTTCTTCGAGACGCGCGTCATCGAATACCAGAGCGGCGGCGCGTTGAGTTGGGAGTGACGGCGCGCACGGCGCGCTGAACCGAGCGGTCGAAGCGTGGAAGAAATCGAACACTCATCGAGCGATCGCGCAGAAAATTCTTGCGGTCCAATTCGATTGCGAGTACAAAGCGACCTGACATTTGGTTGCTCGATCCGTTGGTCTAACAAGCGACGATCGATCACTGAATTGAATACAGACAGTCACAGTCAACGGTTCATCGTCAGACAACACAGACGACAGGCGGACAGGACGCTCGGGTTCTGCGGGGCCGTTCCCCCTCTTCAAACGCAGCCGTCCGATACGCTCCGCAAGCAGCACCGCTCCGACCGCCCCGACGCCGGCCCCGTGCCGGCGTTTTCTTTGCGCGCAGCCTTCGCAGCGTCTTTTGCTGCGCGCCGTGCCGAATTCATCAGCGTCAGCGGTCAGTGCCCTGACCGTTCCGCGCTCAACTCGGATATGCGCCACTCAAAACGCACTTCTGGGGGTGTCGCGGCGACAGTGCCTCCGCATGCGCCGATGAATAGCTCGAACGGACGGCTTGCGCCGTCCGCGCGGGTTGCAACTTCAACCACTCTGCATTGACCCTTTGAAGGAGATACGCATGGCTACGAAGAAAGCTGCGAAGAAGTCCGCCAAGAAACCGGCGAAGAAGGCCGCCAAGAAGGCTGCGAAGAAGACAGCCAAGAAGGCTGCGAAAAAGACCGCTAAAAAAAAAGTAGCTAAAAAAAAAGTAGCTAAGAAGTCGGCCGGGAAAGCTGCCAAGAAGCCCGCGAAAAAGGCAGCGAAGAAACCGGCCAGGAAAAAGGCTGCGAAGGCGAAACCGGCGGCGGCCGCCGCACCCGCTCCCGCGGCTGCGGTCGCTCCGTCGACTGCGGCGGCGCCGGGCGCGAAGACCGCGCTGAATCCGGCTGCCGCCTGGCCTTTCCCCACGGGAAGCCGTCCGTAACTCGTCGCGAGTTGCGAGCTGTGCGCGGGGCGCCGTCATACGGCGCCCCGTTTTTCTTTGCTGCGCCCGCTCGGATGAACCGCACGCGCTCGCTAAAATGCGGCGCACGCGCCTCGGAGCCCGACCGTCATGCTGCTCGTCGACATCGCCCGCCTGCTGATCGAAACGATCGCGGCGTTGCTCGGCGTGACGCTGCTGCTGCGCGCGTACATGAACTGGATCGGCATGCCCGGCCGCAATCCGCTCGCCCAGTTCGTTTTCGCGCTTACGGATTGGCTCGTACGACCGCTGCGGCGCGTGATTCCCGCCGCCGGACGCCTGGACGGCGCGTCGCTCGTGGCGGCCTATTTAGTCGCTGTGCTGCTCTTGATCCTGACGTTCGTGCTGATCGGCGCCGGCAGCGGCGCCTGGCCATGGGGCACGGTTTTTCTGGCCGCGTTCATCCATCTCGCGCGCTGGATGCTCTACCTGGTGATGTGGCTCACGATCATCCACGTGATCCTGAGCTGGGTGAATCCGTATGCGCCGGTCGCACCCGCGATGGCGATACTCGTGCGGCCATTTTTGGCGCCGTTCCAGCGCATAGTCCCGCTGATCGGCGGCATCGACCTGTCGCCGGTCGTGCTGATCGTGGTCGTCAACATTCTGCTGCTGGTGGTCAACCGCAGCGGTTTCTGAGTCCGCCATGCGCGGCCGACGCCGCGCGTTGCGCTCGTTCCCGGCTGGGGCGCTAGCGCGTCACGCGCGTCACGCCGCCCTGGGTCAGCAGCCGGACACGGTCCCCCGGCTTGAACTGCTGGCCGTCGACTTCCTGAACGATCGCGCGCAACTCGCCGTTGTCCAACTTCACGGTGATCTCCAGCCCGGGGACCTTGCCTGCCTGGTTCTCGATCGCTTGGCCGATGACACCGCCCGCGACCGCACCTGCGACTGCGCCGATCACCGACCCCCGACCCTGGCCGACGCTGCTTCCCGCCACACCGCCGATCACGGCGCCCGAGGCCGTGCCGACGCCGGTCTGGCCGCGGTCGATCGTAACTTCGCGCACGCTTTCGACGACACCCATACGCACGATCTGTTCGCGCTGCGTCTCGCCGGCCCGGTACACGCTCGCCGAGCGCTGCTGCGTCGCGCAGCCGGCCAGTGTGGCCAGGGCCAGCGCGCCGGCACCGAGGACCCTCCACGTTCTTGACATCGAAACCTCCGAACCGTATCGCACCGGCCCGCGGACCTGCAGGCCAATGCACGACAAATCCCGCTTGCAGTCTAGCGACAACACCCGACCGCAAGGTATCAGATTGTTACCCCTGCGGCGGCGACGCGCGGATTACCAAGGCCGGTAGCCGAACGCCTCGAAGAAGCGTTCGGCAACCACCGTGCGATCGGCCGTGTGGTTCTGCGCGCCGCCGCGTTCGATCTTCAACGATCCCATCACCGAGGCGAGCCGACCGGTCGTTTCCCAGTCCAGACCGTGTTCGATGCCGTACAGCAGGCCGGCGCGATACGCGTCGCCGCAACCGGTCGGGTCGACGACTTCGCGTGCCGGCGCGATCGGAATGTCCAGCAATTCGCCGCCGACATGGATCTGCGAGCCGCGATTGCCGAGCGTGACGACGAGCGCCTTGACTTTGCGCGCGATCGTCGCGAGGTCGCGGCCCGTCTTCTCCACCAGCATCTTCGCTTCGTAGTCGTTCAACGCGATGTAGTGCGCACGCTCGATGAACCACGCGAGATCGTCGGCGCCGAACATCGGCAACCCCTGTCCGGGGTCGAAGACGAAGGGGATCCCGTGATCGGCGAACTGCTGCGCATGCTGCAGCATGCCGTCGCGGCCGTCCGGCGCGACGATACCGAGCCGGATCGAACCGTCGCCCGGCACCGCATTCAGATGCGAATGCGACATCGCGCCGGGGTGGAAGGCGGTGATCTGGTTGTCGTCGATGTCGGTCGTGATGAACGCTTGAGCGGTGTACGTGCCAGGCACGCGGCGAACGTGGCGGCGATCGATGCCGAGGGCGTCGAGCCGGTCGAGGTACGGCTGTGCGTCGTCGCCGACCGTGGCCATCGGCAAAGGCGCGCCGCCGAGCAGTTTGAGGTTGTAGGCGATGTTGCCGGCGCAGCCCCCGAACTCGCGGCGCAACTCCGGCACGAGGAAGGAGACGTTCAGGATGTGTACCTGCTCGGGCAGGATGTGATCCTTGAAGCGGCCGTGGAACACCATGATCGAGTCGTACGCGATCGATCCACAGACGAGGATGCTCATTTGGGCAACGTGGCCGATTCGACGCCGGCCTTGGCTCCTAGAGGTAGAAGGGGTAGACGACGAAGCCGACTGCGGCGAGTCCACGTGCTTCGAACGCAATGCGGATCGTGTAGTCGCTGCCGGCGGCGAGTCCTTCATCGATGCGCGAGGAGGGCTCGCCGGCGGAGGCCAGATAGTCGACCGGGGCGAAAACCTTGCGGGCGAGTGCGCGGTTCTGCGTGTCGGTCAGCGTCACTTCGATCGCCGGCAGCGCGACCCTGAAATTCGCGCGGTTGCGCACGACCGCCGTGAGTTCGAGCACATCGGTACCGGGGATCGCCTGCAACTCGGAACCGACCACGGCGAGCAGTTCGGCGCGCGCCGGCCAGCCGACGGTGCAACCGAAAGTCTCGCATAGCCGTACGAGCCCAGGCCGCAACGACGGCCAGCGCGTGGCGAGTTCGATGCGGAACACGACGGCAAGCTGTGCGAGCAGCAGTACGGCGAGCAGTACCGAGCCTCCGCCGAAGACGACCGAAAAGCCGGTGCTCGTCCGCCGCTGTCCGCGGCGCAGGAACTCTGGCGCACGTTCCTCGGCGTCGTTCGCCGCCGCCTCGACGCCGGTGTCGGCAGCATGCTCCGCGCGCGCTTCGCGCGCCCGGCGTTCACGGCGCCGTTGCTCGCGCGTGTCCCGGTCATCGCCGTGCGCATCTGCATGCGCGGCGGGCGTGCCGTTTCCGACGTTTGCTCCGTGGGCCATCGCGTCCGCCTCCGGTGCGAGCAAGGTGGGCACGGCGGACTCGGGAATATCGTCCTGCGCCGAAGCACGCGGGTGGTCGGTGCGTTCGAAATCCGTCGGCGGCGCTCGTTCCTCGGACGATGGGCGGGCCGGGTCGCGTCGCGTAGCGGTCGCGGCCGAGCGCCCGCCATCGCGTACGGTCGGCATCGGCGCGGCGAGCCGTTCGGGCGAGATCCTTAACGTCAAGGGCCGCGCCGCCTTGGCGGTGGCCGGTGCGGGCGCCGCGCCGGAGGGTGCGGCGTCGTCGACGTAGGTCAAACTGCCGATCGCATCGAACACGTGTCGGCACGCCCCGCAGCGGACCAGTCCGCCGCGCAGCTTGAGCTGGTCCGCAACGACGCGGAACAGTGCCTGGCAGTTGGGACAGCGGGTCGCGAGCGCCATTGGACGATCATGCCTGCCGCGAGCCGGCGAGGCAGACCCAGCCGTCGTCGACCCCCCAAATGCGCAGCGGCACGCGCGCGTCGGCGGCGGCAAAGGCGTCGATCAGCTCCTGCGCCTGCCGTTCGAGGATGCCCGAGAGCACGAGCGAGCCGCCGCGGGCGACGCGCGCCAGCAGAGCAGGCGCGAGGACCTTCAACGGATTAGAAAGGATGTTGGCGAGCACGAGATCGAAGCTACCGGCGGGCAGGCGGTCGGGCGCAGTGTAATCGGCCGTCACCGCGTTGTTCGCGGAGTTCGCGCGCGCGGTCGCGAGCGCCTGCGGGTCGAGGTCGGTGCCGACCACCTCGCGGGCGCCGAGCTTCGCGGCGGCAATCGCGAGGATGCCCGAGCCGCAGCCGTAGTCGAGTACGCGGGTGCCGGGGCGCAGCTCCGCGTCGAGCCAACGCAGGCACAGCCGCGTGGTCGGATGGGTGCCGGTGCCGAACGCGGCGCCGGGATCGAGCCGGATCGCGATCGCTCGCGGATCCGGCGGTGCATGCCAGCTCGGCACGATCCACAGTCGCTCGCTGACGCGCACCGGCGGAAACTGCGCCTGCGTCAGTCGCACCCAGTCGGCGTCCTCAATGGCACGGATCGCGTCGATCGCCGGCATGGGCAGCGCGCAGGCGGCGGCGGCTTCGGCGAGCAGCGCGGCCGGATCGCGCGCCGCATCCAGCAGCACGCGCACGCGATTGCGCTGCCACGCATGCCCTTCGGGCGCGAGTCCGGGTTCGCCGTAGAGCGGGGATTCGCGCTCGGTGCCGGCTTCGGCGTCTTCGACCGACACGGACAGCGCGCCGGCGTCGAGAAGCGCATCGGCCAGGCGCTCGGCTTCCCGCCGGGCGACGGTCAAGGTCAGTTCGCGCAGCATGCGGGCGCGGCGCGCACCGACCGACTCAGGCCTGGTTGACCTGACGGGCGGCGAGCCGCTTCTCCAGATAGTGGATCGATGTGCCGCCCTGTACGAACTTCTCGTCGATCAGAAGTTCGCGATGCAGCGGAATGTTGGTCTGGATGCCTTCGACGACCATTTCCGACAGCGCGACCCGCATGCGGGCGAGCGCCTGCGCGCGCGTGTCGCCGTAGCAGATGACTTTGCCGATCATCGAGTCGTAGTGCGGCGGAACGAAATAGCCGGCGTACACGTGCGAGTCCACGCGTACGCCCGGGCCACCGGGCGCGTGCCAGGCCGTGATGCGTCCGGGGCAGGGCGTGAACTTGTACGGATCCTCCGCGTTGATGCGGCACTCGATCGCCGCGCCCTTCATCACGATGTCGCGCTGTCGCAGCGCGAGCTTATCTCCCGCCGCCACGCGGATCTGCTGCTGCACGATGTCGATGCCGGTCACCATTTCCGTCACCGGGTGCTCGACCTGCACGCGCGTGTTCATCTCGATGAAGTAGAACTCGCCGTTTTCGTAAAGGAACTCGAAGGTGCCCGCGCCGCGGTAGTTGATCTTGCGGCACGCCTCGGCGCAGCGGTCGCCGATCCGCTCGATCAGCTTGCGCGCGATGCCGGGCGCGGGCGCCTCTTCGATGATCTTCTGATGGCGCCGCTGCATCGAGCAGTCGCGCTCGCCCAGCCACACCGCGTTGCGGTGCTGGTCGGCGAGCACCTGGATCTCGATGTGGCGCGGGTTCTCAAGGAACTTCTCCATGTAGACGGCCGGATTGCCGAACGCGGACTGCGCCTCCTGCCGCGTCATGTTGACCGCGTTGACGAGTGCCGCCTCGGTGTGCACGACCCGCATGCCGCGACCGCCGCCGCCGCCCGCGGCCTTGATGATCACCGGATAGCCGATCGAGCGCGCGATCTTGACGATCTCGCGCGGCTCCTCGGGCAGTGCGCCTTCCGAGCCGGGAACGCAGGGCACGCCGGCGGCGATCATCGCCTGTTTGGCCGAGACCTTGTCGCCCATCAGGCGGATCGACTCGGGGCGCGGGCCGATGAAGACGAAGCCGCTTTTCTCGACGCGCTCGGCGAAATCCGCGTTCTCGGACAGGAAACCGTAGCCGGGGTGGATCGCTTCGGCGTCGGTCACCTCGGCCGCGCTGATGATCGCCGGGATGTTCAGATAACTGTCCTTCGACGGCGGCGGACCGATGCACACGGACTCGTCGGCCAGCTTCACGTACTTGGCATCGGTGTCGGCCTCGGAATGGACGACCACCGTTTTGATGCCCATCTCGCGGCATGCGCGCTGGATGCGGAGGGCGATTTCGCCGCGGTTTGCGATCAGGATCTTTCCGAACATAAGGTGCCCGCGGCTCAACCGCCGGCGATTTGGCTTCGGCCGGCGCTACGCGCCTTCACGTGCGCGCTGCGCACGTGAGCCTGCGCCGCAACGGGCGCGCTTTGCGCGCCGTTGTCGCCGCGGTTTGCGATCAGGATCTTTCCGAACATAAGGTGCCCGCGGCTCAACCGCCGGCGATTTGGCTTCGGCCGGCGCTACGCGCCTTCACACGCGCAGCGCACACACGATGCGTCGTCGAGATGGCGAGCGCCGCGTCGGACGATCGGTGTTGCACGACCGCTATCCGATCACGAACAACGGCTGGCCATATTCCACGGCCTGGCCGTTTTCCACCAGGATCTCCTTGACGGTGCCGGCGACCTCGGCCTCGATCTCGTTCAGCAGTTTCATGGCTTCGATGATGCACAGCGTATCGCCGGGTTTGACCGCCTGGCCCAGTTCGACGAAGGGCTTCGCGCCGGGGCTGGCGGCGCGGTAGAAGGTACCAACCATCGGCGATTTGACGACGTGCCCCTTCGGTTCCTCGGCCGCCGCTGCGGCCGGCGCCGGCGCCGGAGCACTGCCGCCCGCGTTCGATGCTGGTGCCGCGTACACGGTGGCCGGCGCCGGTGCGAGCACGGGCGCGGGTGCGACCACCGGGTTGTGCTTGACGATACGGACCTTATCTTCGCCTTCGGTGACCTCGATTTCGGAGATGCCGGACTCGGCGACGAGATCGATCAGCGTTTTCAGTTTCCTGAGGTCCATGGTTTTCCTCCGCCGCTGGCGCGTGCCCGGTCGCGCCGGTCGGATTAGGATGCGCCGCCGCCGAGCGCGTAGTCGATCGCGTAGCGATAGCCGTCCGGACCCAGTCCCACGATCGATCCGACCGCGAGATCCGCGAGGTACGAGCGGCGGCGAAACGGCTCCCGGCGGTGGACGTTGGACAGATGCACCTCGATGAACGGGATCTGGACGGCCGCGAGCGCGTCGCGCAGGGCGATGCTGGTGTGGGTGAGCGCGCCCGCGTTGATGACGATGAAGTCGATCCCTTCGCCGCGCGCCGCGTGGATGCGGTCGATCAGCGCGCCCTCGTGGTTGCTCTGGAAAAAGGCGATCCGTACGCGGCCCTTGGCGGCGATCGCGGCCAGCTCCCGCTCGATGTCTTGCAGAGTGCGCGCGCCGTAGATCGCCGGCTCGCGCGTGCCGAGCAGATTCAGGTTGGGTCCGTGGAGGACGAGGATGTGGTTTGCCACTCGACGCGCACTTGCGTCATCAGTCAAGAAAGCGGCTGATGGCGCCAAAAAACAACAGAAGGCGCGGATTGTGATCAGAAATGGCCTGGATGTCCAGCCCGCGACGACGGCGGCGAAGATCCTTGGGCCGCCAACGCGGCGTCGAGCCAGGCGCGCAGTTCGGCCGGTTTGACTTGGCCGACCTTGCGCTGAACGACCTTGCCGTCGGCTGCGACGAGCACAGTATAGGGCAGCACGCCGGCCCGATTGCCTAGTTCGCGGCCAAGTTCGGTCCCGCCGGCGCTGGCGACGAGCAGCGGCAAGGTGATGCCCAGGCGGTCGCGAAACTCCCGGATCTTGGCCGCGTTGTCGATGCCCACGCCGATGACCTCGACGCCGCGTGCGCGGTATTCGTCGCGCACGCGCTGCAGGTCCGGCATCTCCTCGACGCAGGGCGGGCACCAGGTCGCCCAGAAGTTGACGACGAGCGGTCGGCCTTTCCACTGCGCGATTGGCTGTCGTCGTCCGTCGGCGTCGTCGAAAGCGCTCGCGAACAGCGCGGTCGTCTCGGCAGCCGCCGACTGCGGCGCGATACGCAGCCATGCCACCGCCGCGCCGGCGACCGCGGCGATCGCCGCGGTCGCCACGAACACGAGCAGCGTTCGCGTCCGGGTCATCGCTGTCGGGCGGGCGTCGTCTGCGCGAGCAACGTTTGCAGCATCTCGATGTTCGCGCGACCGGCGGCCTCGACCGCGTGCAGCGAGGGGTCGGTCGAGCGAGAACGCGGCGCCACGCGGATCGCGTCGCTGGCGTGCACGCTCAGGCTGATGCCCACACGCGCAGGCAGGCCGCTGGCGCGTCCAGTGCGGACGACGAACTGCAGCACTTCCTCCGGTCCTCCCGGCTCGCCGGCGCCCGCTTCGACCTCGAACTCGATGCCCGCGTTCAGCAGCGCGATCTCGACGTCTTTGGCGCTGTCGGTGAACAGATGCAGGTGAACATCGGAGTGCTCGGTCGCGGTGCCGTTGAGCACCGCGCCCACCAGGTGCGGGTTGAACTCGGCGAGTCGGTTCATCCAGTCCAGCGCCAGACGTCGCAGGGCGGCGAGTTGCGCCGGCTGTGAATCGGCGGCGAACGTCTGCAAGTAGCGCCTCAACTCCGCCTCGATCAGCGCGTTGTCGGGAAGCTGCGCGCGCGTGCCTTCGCTTTCGCCGAGGACCGCGCGCACCGCCTTGCGCTTGGCGAGCGCGTAGTCGCAGCCCTCTTCGGCGATCAGGCGCGCCGCGGCGGCGGCGATCTGAACCGCTGTGGCGTCGGCGTAAAAAGGGGGATTAAATGGGCGGCTCATCGGGGGTTCGCGATGCGCGTGCGGTCGCCGAGAGGTGCGCCAGTGTAACGAAGCGCGTTTGCCGCACGCGGCTCAGTAGAATGCGCGGCTCGTCCTGCGGCACCGACACCCGTGCATCTTCACATACTCGGCATCTGCGGCACCTTCATGGGCGGGTTGGCGCTGCTCGCGCGCGCCGCAGGCCATCGGGTGACCGGGTGCGACGCCAACGTCTATCCGCCGATGAGCGATCAGCTCCGCGACGCCGGGATCGAGCTGATCGAGGGCTACGACGCCGGGCAAGTGCGCCTGCGGCCAGATCGCTTCGTGATCGGCAACGTCGTGACCCGCGGCAATCCGCTGATGGAGGCGATCCTGGACGCCCGCGCGCCGTTCGTCTCGGGTCCGCAGTGGGTCGGCGAGCATCTGCTGCGCGGGCGCTGGGTACTCGGGGTGGCCGGCACGCACGGCAAGACGACAACGAGCGCGATGCTGGCGTGCGTCCTCGAGCGCGCGGGCCTGGCGCCTGGTTTCCTGATCGGCGGCGTGCCGCTGGACTTCGGCGTGTCGGCGCGTGCGGGCGCGAGCGAGTTCTTCGTCATCGAGGCCGACGAATACGACACCGCGTTCTTCGACAAGCGCAGCAAGTTCGTGCACTACTTTCCGCGCACCGCGGTGCTGAACAACCTCGAATACGACCACGCCGACATATTCCCCGATCTGGCGGCGATCGAGACGCAGTTCCATCACCTGGTCCGCACGATCCCGGCGTCGGGACGGCTGATCGTCAACGGTACGGATCCCGCGCTGGACCGGGTGCTTGCGCGCGGGTGCTGGTCGGAGGTCGAGCGCTTCGGCGACGACTCGGGCTGGCGCGCAGTGGACATCGAGGAGGGCGAGCGACACGCGTTCGACGTGGCGTTCGGCGACGAACGCTACGGCCGTCTCGAGCTGCCGCTGGCCGGTGCGCACAATCGCGACAACGCCATTGCCGCGATCGCCGCCGCGCGCCATGCGGGCGTGGCGCCGGCGGTGGCGATCGAGGCGCTCGCCGGCTTCAAGGGTGTCAAGCGCCGGCTCGAAGTGCGCGGCACGCGCAACGGCGTGACGGTGTACGACGACTTCGCGCATCATCCGACGGCGATCGCACTGACGATCGCCGGGCTGCGGCGCAAGGTCGGCGCGCAGCGCATCCTGGCGGTGCTCGAGCCGCGCTCGAACACGATGAAAATGGGCAGCATGAAAGCGCTGCTGCCGGGCAGCCTGCGCGAAGCCGACCGCGTGTACTGCTATGGCGCGCGCGAGGGAAAAGCTGCGCTTGGCTGGGATCCGGCGCAGGTGTTGGCGCCGCTCGGCGCGCGCGCACAGAGCTTCGACTGCATCGACGCGCTGGTGCGCGCGGTGGCGGTCGAAGCGCGGCCGGGCGACCACGTGCTGGTGATGAGCAACGGCGCCTTCGGCGGTGTGCACGGCAGCCTGCTTGACGCGCTGGCGGCCGCGCGCATGCAGGAGCAGGCGGCGTGATCCTGTATCTGCACGGCTTCCGCTCGTCTCCGGCTTCGAAGAAGGCCACGCAGATCAGGGAGGCGCTGTGCGCGCGGGGGCGGGTCGACGACTACGTCTGCCCGCAACTGCCGGCTTCGCCGCGCGCGGCGATCGGCGTGGCGCTCGCGGCGGCGAAGCTCGAAGATCCGGCGCGGCTCGCGCTGATCGGATCCTCGCTCGGCGGCTACTACGCGACCTACGTCGCCGAGCAGCTCGGCTGCCGCGCGGTGCTGCTGAACCCGGCGATCCGGCCGTACGAGGATCTGCGCGCCTACCTTGGCGCGCAGCCGGTGTACTTCTCGGAGGCGACGATCGAGATGAAGCCGGAGTATCTCGACGAGCTGCGTGCGATCGACACGCCGCGCATCACCCGCCCCGAGCGCTATTTCCTCGTCGCCGCCACCGGCGACGAGCTGATCGACTGGACAACGATGGTGGCGAAGTACGAAGGCTGCCCCCGACGCGTGATCGAGGGCTCGGACCACTCGATTTCGGACTTCGCCAATTATCTCGACGAGGTGCTCGCGTTCTGCGGGATTCAATGAATCGAAGGGGAGTGCAGGCATGCGCCTGAAAGGGAAGATCGCGATCGTCACCGGCGGTGCACAGGGCATCGGTTTGGCGACCGCACGCAAGTTTCTCGAGGAAGGTGCGGCCGTCGCGATCTGCGACGCGCGCAAAACCGCGGTCGACGCCGCGGTCGACGAGCTGAAGGCGACCGGGTCCGGTGTTTCATCGCACGTCGAGGGTCACGTCGTCGACGTGACCCGGCGCCCGCAGATCGACGCGATGGTCGAGCAGGTCAGGTCGCGGCACGGACGGATCGACGTGCTCGTGAACAACGCCGGCATCACGCTGGACGCCCGGCTGCAGAAAATGACCGACGAGCAATTCGATCGGGTGATCGCGGTCAACCTGAAGGGAACGTACAACTGCGCGCAGGCGGTCGTCGACACGATGGTGACGCAGGGCTTCGGCGTGATCCTCAACGCCTCGAGCGTCGTCGGATTGCACGGAAACTACGGTCAGACCAACTACGCGGCGAGCAAGTTCGGCGTGATCGGCTTCGTCAAGACCTGGGCGCGCGAGCTGGGCCCGAAGGGCATCCGCTGCAACGCCGTCTGCCCGGGCTTCATCGCCACCCCGATCCTGCACACGATCCCGGACAAGGTGATGGCGCAGATGACCGAACGCGTGCCGCTGAAGCGGCTCGGCCGGCCCGAAGAAGTCGCCAACCTGTACGCCTTTCTCGCGTCCGACGAGGCGAGCTACATCAACGGCGCGGTGATCGAGGTCACCGGCGGGCTGACCGTCTGATGAATACGAAACCCGGTCCGCTGCCCGCATCGGCGCAGCGCGTGCAGGACGCGCTCGCAGCGCTGGGGGTCGCCTCGCGCGTCGTCGAACTCGCGGTCGCCGCGCGCACGTCGCAGCAGGCGGCCGACGCGCTCGGCATCGTCGTCGGGCAGATCGCCAAGTCGCTGGTGTTTCGCGCGGCGAAGAGCGGTCGCGCGGTGCTGGTCATCGCGGCCGGCGACCGCCGCGTCGACGAAGCGAAGATTGCGGCGCTGCTCGGCGAGCCGATCGAACGCGCATCGCCCGAGTTCGTCCGCAGGCACAGCGGTTTCGCGATCGGCGGCGTGGCGCCGGTGGCGCATGCGACGGCGATGACGACCTTCTTCGACACCTCGTTGCGCCGCTTCGATGTCGTGTGGGCCGCGGGCGGCACGCCGCACTGCGTGTTCCCGATCGCGCCGTCGGATCTGCTGCGCGCCAGCGGCGCGATCGAAACCGCGATCGGCTGAGAGTCCGGTGGAAGCGAACTTCGTTTCGGCGGTCGTCCTGCTGCTGCTTGTGTGCGATCCGTTCGGCAATATCCCGTTGTTCATCAGCGCGCTGCGCGACGTGCCTCGCCGGCGTCGCCGCCGTGTCATCCTGCGCGAGTGCGTGATCGCCTTCGGGGTGCTGACCGTATTCGTCTTCGTGGGGCAGCCGTTTCTCGATCTGCTCGGGCTGTCGGAGCTGAGCCTGCAGATCGGCGGCGCGGTCGTTCTGATGCTGGTGGCGATCCGCATGGTGTTTCCGTCGTCCGAAGGGGTGTTCGGACACGTGCCCGGCGGCGAGCCGTTCGTCGTTCCGCTCGCGGTGCCGGCGCTGGCGGGGCCCTCCGCCCTGGCGACCGTGTTGCTGCTCGTTTCGCGCGATCCGCAGCGGACCTGGACCTGGGTCGCGGCGATCGGGGTCGTGATGGCGGTCAGCGCGGTGATCCTGGCCTTCGCCGAACGCCTGCAGCGCTGGCTGGGCGACCGCGTGACGGTCGCGTTCGAGCGCCTGATGGGACTCGTGCTCGCAGCGATCGCGATCGAGCTGATGCTGCGCGGGATCAAGACGTTCGTCGCGCAGTTGTAGCGATGGCCAGATACCTGCTGTTCGAGGAAGACGGCGCGTTTCGCGCCGGCACCGTGCTCGCGGCGACCGACGCCTCGTACCAGGTCGAACTGGTGAGCGGCAAGCGCACCAAGGTCAAGGCCTCGCACGTGCTGCTTGCGTTCGATCGGCCCGCACCTGCGCAGCTTCTGCAAAAAGCCAACGAGGCGGCCGAAGCGATCGACATCGACTTCCTGTGGGAGTGCGCGCCGCAAGACGAATTCGCCTTCGCGGATCTGGCGCGCGAGTACTTCGGTCATCCGCCCGACGCGGTCGAGGCGGCGAGCATCCTGTTCAGGCTGCACGCCGCGCCGGTGCACTTCCATCGCAAGGGGCGCGGCCGCTTTCGGCCCGCACCGCCGGACGTGCTGAAGGCCGCGCTCGCGGCCATCGAGCGCAGGCGCCGGCAGGAGGAACTGAGGCAACAGTACGTCGACGCGCTGAAGGCCGGCGAGTTGCCGGCCGCGATCGCGCAACTCGGCGTGCAACTGCTTGTCCGCCCCGACAAGAACGGCATCGAATACAAGGCGGTCGAGCAGGCCGCGAACGAGCTGCAGATGTCGCCGCTGCGTCTGCTGCTGGCGCGCGGCGCGATCGCTTCGCCCTACCGCTGGCATGTCGACAGTTTCCTTGCGACCGCCTTTCCGCACGGCACCGGCTTCGCCCCGGATCTGCCCGCGCCGACGCTGCCCGAGGATCTGCCCCTGGCGGAGGCGGCGGCGTATTCGATCGACGACAGCGCGACGACCGAAATCGACGACGCGTTTTCGCTGCAGCGGCTCGACGGCCGGATGCGCGTCGGCATCCACATCGCTGCGCCCGCTGTTGCGATCGCGCGCGGGCACGCGCTCGACGCGGTCGCCCGCGCGCGGTTGTCGACCGTGTACGCGCCCGGACTGAAGTTCACGATGCTGCCCGAGCCCTGGATCGATGCGTTTTCGCTGAACGAGGGCAAGGTCGTTCCTGTGGTTTCGCTGTACGTCGACATCGATCCGCAGTCGTACGCGATCCTCGGGCGCCACACCGCGGTCGAGCGCGTGCGCATCGCCGGCAATCTGCGGCACGACCGTCTCGACGACATCGTCACCGAGGAAGCCGTCGCGGCGGGCACGCTGCCGATCGAATTCGGTGCGGAGCTTTGTTTCCTGTGGCGCTGGGCGCGCGTGCTGCTGGCGGCGCGCGAAGCGGGGCGCGGCAAGCCCGAGCCGCTCGGCCGCGTCGATTACACGTTCGTCGTCGACGGCGAGGGCGAACACGCGCACGTGACGATCCGTCCGCGCCGGCGCGGCGCGCCGCTCGATCTCGTCGTCGCCGAGCTGATGATCCTCGCCAACAGCCATTGGGGCGGCTGGCTCGCCGAGCTCAAGCGCGCCGGCATCTATCGTTCGCAGCGCTTCGAGCGCGGCGCGAGCCGCGTGCGGATGAGCACGACGCCGGCGCCGCACGAGGGCATCGGGGTCGATCACTACGCCTGGAGCACCTCGCCGCTGCGGCGCTACGTCGATCTGGTCAATCAGCGGCAGCTCGTCGCCGCGGCGCGTGGCGAACCGGCGCCGTACGCGGCGAACGACGCGGAACTGTTCGCCGTGGTCTCGGCCTTCGATGCCGCGTACGCCGCGTATGCGGACTTCCAGTACCGGATGGAGCGCTATTGGTGCCTGCGCTGGCTGCAGCAGGAAGACGTACGGCGCATCGGCGCGACCGTGATCAAAGGCGACTTGCTGCGGCTCGATGGACTTCCTTTCGTGACTCGGCTGCCGGGGCTGCCCGAAATGCCGCGCGGGCAGAAGCTCGAACTCGACGTGCTCGGCGTCGACCTCGTCGATCTGGCGCTCGAGGCGCGCGTGCGCCAGGTGCTCGCCGCGCAGGCGCAGGAGGAGGAACTCGCCCTCGACGAGCTGCCGCTCGAGGCTGTGTCCGACGCGCCGGCCGTGCCGGACGCCACATCCGCGCCGATCCGCGGCTGACCTCGTCAATTCCACGCGCGCGGCGCTGGCTACAATCGGCCCCGACTTTGCGTTCGTCCTGTTCCGACCCCGCGTGCATTCCGTCAACAGCATCGTCAGCGACAAGATCCTGATGACGGCGTTCGCGGTCTCGCTGGGATTGCACGCGACCGTGCTGGCGATCCGATTCGTCGATCCGGAGTTTCTTCGCGTGCGTTCGACCGACCCGCCGCTGGAGATCATCCTGGTCAACGCGCGCGGCGACGTCCGGCCGCCCATTCCCGAGGCGCTCGCGCAGGCAAATCTCGACGGCGGCGGCGCCAACGACGCGGGACGGCGCACCTCGCCGCTGCCGAACGCCTTCGAGATGCGCGACGGCGACACCCTGGAGACCGCGCGCCGCAGGGTGCAGCAGCTCGAGGAGGAGCAGAAAAAACTGCTCGCCCAGCTCGAACGCAGCGAGCTCGCGCAGCCGGCGCCGGTCCCGGAGTCGAAGCCCGCCGCGCCCGACACCGGCTCGGCCGAGCAGATCAAGCGACAGCTCGCGCGGATGCATGCGGAGATCGCCAAGCAGATCTCCGACTACCAGAAGCGCCCGCGCCGCCATCATTTCATGCCGAGCACCTCGGAGTACCGCTTCGCGCGCTACGTCGAGGACTGGCGCGTGCGCGTCGAGAAGATCGGCAACGAGCACTATCCCGACGAGGCGCGCGGAAAGATCTACGGAGCACTGCGTATGACTGTGGCGATCCGCAAGGACGGCACGGTGGCCGAGGCGACGATCGAGGAATCGTCGGGCGCGCCCGTGCTCGACCGCGCGGCCCGGCGTATCGTCAGGTTGGCCGCGCCGTATCCGCCGTTCCCGCCGGAGATTGCGCGCGACACGGATATCCTGGAAATTACGCGGACCTGGATCTTCACGAACGACCAGCTCGCAACGAAGAGCGGCGCGTCGACCAACCCAGCCAAACCATGAGCCGCGAGCACAGGATCGACAAGTACGCCGTGGTCGGACACCCGATCGCGCACAGCCGTTCGCCGGAGATCCACCGGTTGTTCGCCAAACAGACCCGGCAGTCGATCAGCTACGAGAAACTCGAAGCGCCGCTGGACGGCTTCGAGGAGTTCGCGCTCGGGCTGCGCGACGCAGGCTATCTCGGACTGAACGTGACGATCCCGTTCAAGCTCGATGCGGCCAAGCTTGCCGACGACTTGACGCCGCGCGCGCGGCTGGCCGGTGCGGTCAACACGCTGAAGTTCGACGGCGATTCGATCCTCGGCGACAACACCGACGGTATCGGCTTCGTTCGCGATGTGACCCAGCGGCTGAAGTTCAAGCTGGCCGGGTCTTGCATCCTGATTCTCGGCGCCGGCGGCGGCGTGCGCGGACTGATCGGCGCGCTGCTCGAGGAAAAACCGAAATGGATCGCGGTCGCCAACCGCACGCACGGCCGCGCGCAGGAGCTGGCCGAGGAGTTCGGTATCGAGGCCATCCACTTCGACGAAGTTCCCGCCGAGCACTTCGACATCGTGATCAACGGCACGGCGACCAGCCTGAACCACGCGCTGCCGGCGATCGATCCCGAGACCTTCGACGACTGCACGCTGGCCTACGACCTGGTGTACGCGGCCGAGCCCACGCCTTTCATGCAGTTGGCGAAATCGGGCGGCGCCGAGATGGTCGCCGACGGCCTCGGCATGCTGATCGAGCAGGCGGCCGAGTCCTTCTTCGTCTGGCGCGGCGTACGGCCGGCCACCGCGCCCGTCTACAAGGAGCTGCGCCGCCTTCTCGAGGAAGAGGCGCGCAACGCCGCGACCGCGGCGCGATGAGCCTGCTGCGGGTCGTCGCCCGCTGGACCTGGCGGCTGGTCCTGCTCGCGTTGCTGGCGCTCGTCGCGGTGCAGCTCTGGTACCTCGGATGGATCGCCTACTGGCGCTGGGAGAATCCGGACGACACGGCATTCATGCAGCGCGAACTGGTGCGGTTGCGGCAGAAGAACCCGAAGGCGCAGCTCAGGCACCAGTGGGTTCCCTACGCGCGCATTTCGAGCAACCTCAAGCGTGCCGTCATCGCGGCCGAGGACGCGCGCTTTACCGTGCACGAAGGCGTGGATTGGGACGCCATCGAAAAGGCGTACGCCGAGAATCTCAGGCGCGGCCGACACGCCAAGGGCGGCTCGACCATCTCGCAGCAGCTCGCGAAAAACCTGTTCCTGTCGAGCGAGAAGAGCTACGCGCGCAAGGCGCAGGAACTCGCGATCACGTACATGATCGAGTTCGCCTGGGACAAGCGCCGCATCCTGGAGGTGTACCTGAACGTGGTCGAATGGGGCGACGGCGTGTTCGGTGCGGAGGCGGCGGCACGTCACTACTACGGCGTTTCGGCGGCGCAGGTCGGCCCCGAGCAGGCCGCGCGGCTCGCCGCGTATCTGCCGAACCCGAAGCGCTACGGCCGCGTTCGCAGCGGGCCGTTCCTCGACCGGCGAACCGACGACATCCTGCGCGACCTGTACAGCGTATCGATCCCCTGAGGCGCGCGGCCGGCGCCTACAATCGCGCCGGCCATGAGCGAAGGCGACACACCGGTTAAAGAGCGGACGGTTGCCGTTCCGGCGCGCGACCCCGAGGAGGCGCAGCGCGCGCTCTTGCGCGTGCAGGACCTGCTCGCGAAGCAGCGGCGCGTCGAAGCGCTCGTGCACCGCGAGGCCACACCGGCCGAGGAGAAGAAGGCGCTGGTCGAAAGCCTCGTGCATCGCCAGCACCTGACCGAGCTGAAGGCGGTCCTCGACCGCCTGCATCCGGCCGACATCGCCTACATCCTCGAGGCGCTGCCGCGCGAGGATCGGCTGATTGTCTGGGATTCGGTCAAGGCCGAACGCGACGGCGAGATCCTGCTCGAGGTGTCGGACGCGGTACGCGAGACGCTGATCGCGTCGATGGACCGCGAGGAACTGGTCGACGCCGTCGAGACGCTGGAAGCCGACGAGATCGCCGCGATCGCCGACGACCTGCCCGCCGACGTCGTCGAGGAAGTCAAGCAGGGGTTGACGACCGAGGAGCGCGCGCAGTTGCGCGCGGCGATGTCGTATCCGGAGGATTCGGTCGGCGCGCGCATGGACTTCGATCTGGTGTCGATCCGCGACGACGTGACGCTCGAGGTCGTGCTGCGCTACCTGCGCCGTTTCGACGCGCTGCCCGATCACACCGACCAGGTCTTCGTCGTCGATCGCGACGACGTGCTCAAGGGGTCGTTGCCTCTGGACCGGCTGCTGATCAACGAACCCGACACCAAGGTCGCGGACGTGATGAAGACCGACATCCTGACGCTCGCGCCGCCGGACGACATCGGCGAGGCGGCGCAGGCATTCGAGCGCTACGACCTGGTGTCGGCGCCGGTGGTCGACGCCAACGGCCGTCTGATCGGGCGGCTGACGGTCGACGAAGTGGTCGACGTGATCCGCGAGGAAAGCGAGGAGCGCGATCTGGCCAACGCCGGCTTGCGCGAGGAGGAGGACCTGTTCTCGTCGGTGTGGAAGTCGGCGAAGAACCGCTGGATGTGGCTCGCGATCAACATGGGGACCGCCTTTTTCGCCAGCCGCGTGATCGGCGCCTTCGAGGGCACGATCGAGCGCGTCGTGGCGCTGGCGGCGCTGATGCCGATCGTCGCGGGCATCGCGGGCAACTCCGGCAACCAGACGCTGACGCTGCTGGTGCGCTCGCTTGCGCTCGGCCAGGTGACCGGCGCCAATGCGCGGCGGCTGATCTACAAGGAGATCGGCGTGGCGATCGCCAACGGCGTGGTCTGGGGCGGTGTGGCCGGCGTGTTCGCCTACCTGCTGTACCGGGACTCCCCGCAGGGCGTGCTGCTGGGTGTGGTCATGTTCCTGGCGATGGTGCTGAACATGCTCGTCGGCGCGCTGGTCGGGATCGCGGTGCCGCTTGCGCTGCGCGCGCTCGGGCGCGATCCGGCGATCGGCGGATCCGTGCTGCTGACCTTCACCACGGACTCGGGCGGCTTTTTCATCTTCCTCGGATTGGCGACCCTGTTTTTCCGTTAGTCACTTCACGCGCCGCAGCGTGTACTCCTCCTGGATCGTGTCCTTGTAAACGCTCGCGGGCGAAGCGCTCGCGAGAAAGCGTCGCGCGATCTCCTCGCCGACGGCGGTGTGCTGGACGATCGAGCCGTTGTCGAATTCGATCTCCAGGATCCGGTTGGCGCGGTCGTAGCCCGCGGACTTGATGCCGCCGCGGCGGATCGGCTTGCGTTCGATCGCCATCGCTGTTCCCCCTACAAACCCAGGTCCTTCCAGATCGCGTCGACGCGCGCCTTGACCGCGGGGTCCATCGCGATCGGCCGGCCCCACTCGCGCGTCGTCTCCCCCGGCATCTTGTGGGTCGCGTCGATCCCCATTTTGCCGCCGAGGCCTGCGACCGGCGAGGCGAAATCGAGGTAATCGATCGGTGTGTTGTCGACGAGCACCGTGTCGCGCACCGGGTCGACGCGCGTGGTGATCGCCCAGATCACGTCCTTCCAGTCGCGCGCGTTGACGTCGTCGTCGACCACGACGATGAACTTCGTGTACATGAACTGCCGCAGGAAGCTCCACACCCCGAACATCAAGCGTCTGGCGTGCCCCGGGTACTGCTTGCGCATCGACACGACCGCCATCCGGTAGCTGCAGCCCTCGGGGGGCAGGTAGAAGTCGGCGATCTCGGGAAAGGTCCGCCGCAGGATCGGCACGAACACTTCGTTCAGCGCCACGCCGAGGATCGCCGGTTCGTCGGGGGGCTTGCCGGTGTAGGTCGAGTGGTAGATCGGGTCGCGCCGCATCGTGATCCGCTCGACGGTGAACACCGGGAAGCGCTCGACTTCGTTGTAATAGCCGGTGTGATCGCCGAAAGGGCCTTCGAGGGCGGTTTCGTAGCCGGCGTTGGCCGCGCTGATCTGGCCGGCCGCGTTGGTCGGATCCGGATGGATCGACCCTTCCAGAACGATCTCGGCGGTGGCCGGCACCTGCAGATCGACGCCGACGCAGTCGGTCACCTTGGTGCGGCTGCCTCGCAGTAGTCCGGCGAACTGATACTCGGACAGCGTGTCGGGTACCGGCGTGACCGCGCCCAGCATCGTCGCCGGATCGGCGCCGATGGCCACCGCAACGGGAAACGGCCGTCCCGGATGCGCCAGCCGGTGGTCGCGAAAATCCAGCGCGCCGCCCCGGTGCGCGAGCCATCGCATGATCAGCTTGTTTCGGCCGATCACTTGCTGCCGGTAGATGCCGAGGTTCTGGCGTCGCTTGTGCGGACCGCGCGTGACGACGAGCCCCCACGTGATGAGCGGCCCCGCGTCCCCCGGCCAACAGGTCTGGATCGGGAGCCGACCGAGGTCGACGTCGGCACCCTCCCAGACGACCTGGTGGACCGCCGCCCCGCGCACGGCCGTCGGCGCCATGTCCCACAACGCCGCTTTCAGCAGCGCGACCTTTTCAAGAGCGTCCTTGAAGCCGCGCGGCGGTTCCGGCTCCTTGAGTGAGGCGAGCAATTCGCCGATCTCGCGTAGCGCCGACACGTTTTCGGCGCCCATGCCCAACGCAACGCGTTCCGGGGTCCCGAACAGATTGCCCAGGACGGGGATCGAATGCCCCGCGACCTGCTCGAACAAAACGGCCGGCCCTCCCACCCGAAGAACGCGGTCACAGATTTCGGTCATCTCCAACCGCGGCGACACGATTGTTCGAACGCGTCGAAGTTGGCCGATGCGCTCGAGCTGACCCAAGAAATCGCGGAGGTCCGAGTACTTCATCTACATTGTCGCTGTGCAGCAACGACCCCGATCAAGAGCCAGCACTCACGTTTACTGCCGGGCTTATCACGTAAGTGTCTGATATACATGACGTTGTTGATCCCGTTCATAGCTTGGGTAAGGGCTTTCAGCGAACATGCCGTCCGTCGTGTATCGAATCTTCCGTGCCGCAGCGAGTTGACCGGTGGCGCTCCAGTCATAAAATGCAGATCAGCCAAAAGGCACTGAGCCATCCCAGGAATGCGTCGGCGCACGAGCCGGGCTTGGAATGGGCAGGTCCCGGGGGATCGGGCCCCGTCATCAATAGTTCTTTCGAGGGCAGCGGCCCTTCCCGAATTCAACGCCCATGGGGCTCGCGATGCAGGCGAGTCGCACGGGCGGGTAGCAGCGCCCGGATGCGCACGTGGGCCATCCAGGCGACGTCCCAACCTGTGAGTGACGACTCACCGGCTTCATGAGCCGGTAGCCGCTCAGCATAAGGAGGCACGCATGTTGAACGCCACGAATTATGCGCCGCGCCTCGCCGGCGATCGGCGCCCAGCATGGCTGGAGGCCGCGCGCGATGCCGTCTGCGGTGCGATGGCGACCGCGCGGTTTTGCGTCACGCTGGCCGGTTGCGTCACGCTGGTGGCCGCTGCGACGATCGTCGGCAACGCGTCGGTGCGCGACCGGCTGTTGCAGCACGTGCAGACGGCCTGGATCGATCCGGTCGCCGAGGCCGCGGCCGCGGTCGAGACGAAGCGCGAGTCCGGCGCGCCGGCAAACGTCGTCGTCGACGAAAAGATCGAAGCGCAGCAGCGCAACGTCACGCAGTATCTGGCACGCCGCTATCGGGTGGCGGACAGCGCGGTCCGCGTGCTGGTGGCTGCCGCCTACGAGACCGGCCGGGAGGTCGGACTCGATCCGCTGCTGATCCTCGCGGTGATGGCGATCGAGTCGAGCATGAATCCTTTCGCGCAGAGCCCGGTCGGCGCGCAGGGGTTGATGCAGGTGATGACGCGAGTTCACACAGAGAAGTTCGAGCCTCACGGCGGCGAGCATGCGGCGCTGGATCCCATCGCGAACATCAAGGTCGGCTCGGCGATCCTGCGCGATCTGATCCGGCGCGGCGGCTCCATCGAGCGCGGGTTGCAGCTTTACGTCGGCGCAGGCAACCTTCCGGACGACGGCGGGTATGCGGCACGCGTGCTCGGCGAACGCGGACGGATTTCGATGGCAGCCGCCGGACGCGTGCATGCAGCGATCACGGCCGGCTACCGTGCGCAGTCATCGCCCGACACCAAAGCCTCCGTCGCCCAGGACGACGGTGTGTCGGCCGGTCCGCCCGCGACGCCGTCGTCGGGCAAGGCCGACCGCGCAGCCTGAACCAAGCGCGTGTGCGCTTCACCTGACGCCTGAGGGGCGTCCGGTCAGGAAGCTCTCGATCCGGCCGACCGCCTCCTGCAGCCGCTCGTACGCGTTCGCATAGGAGATTCGTACGTAGCGCCCGGGTTCGGCGCAGCCGAAATCTCGCCCCGGAACGACGCACACGCCCGTGGCGTGCAGCAGCTCGAACGCAAACGCCCAACTGTCGGCCGAGAACCGGCTGATGTCCGCGTAGATGTAGAAAGCGCCGTCGGGAACGACCGGGATCCCGAATCCCAGGCGGCGCAGCGCCGGCACCAGAAAATCGCGCCGTCGCCGGAACTCGGCGCGACGCGCTTCATAAACGGCGATGCTCTCGGGCGCGAAGCACGCCAGCGCGGCGTGCTGCGCGACCGCCGACGGGCAGATGAACAGGTTCTGCGCGAGCCTTTCGATCGCCGGCAGCAGGGCCGGCGGCACGACGAGCCATCCGAGCCGCCAACCCGTCATGTTGAAGTACTTGGAGAAACTGCTGAGCACGATCGCTTCGTCGTCGAGCGACAAGGCGGTCGTCGGCGCATCGTCGTAGCTCAGGCCCTGGTAGATCTCGTCGATCACCACAAAGCCGCCGCGTGAGCGCACCCGCCCGATCAGTTCGCGCAGTGCCTGCGGCCGGATCGACGTCCCGGTCGGATTCGAGGGCGATGCAAGCAGCACGCCGCGCGTTGCGGCGGACCAGTTCGAATCGACTTGTTCGGCCGTCGGTTGGAATCGCGTCTGCGGCGGGCATGGCAGCAGGCGTGCTCGCCCCTCGAACGCCGCCACGAAGTGCCGGTTGCACGGATACGTCGGATCCGGCATCAACACCTCCGCGTCGCGCTCCACGAGCGCGGCGAATGCCAGCAGCAGCGCGGCCGAGGCCCCGGCCGTCACGACGACGCGCTGCGGGTCCACCCGCAGGCCGTAATGTCCGGCGTACCAGTCGGCGATCGCGCATCGAAGCGGCTCGATGCCCAGCGCCGGGGTGTACCGCGTGATCCCATTTTGGATCGCCTCGATCGCGGCGCGTTGCACCGGTGCGGGCGCGGTAAAGTCGGGCTCGCCGATGCTCATGTGGATGATCGAGGCACCGCCCGCTTCAAGACGCGCCGCCTCCTTGACCACCTCCATCACGTAGAAGGGCTCGATCGATCGTGTGCGTGCAGCGGGCTCGGCCATCGGCGTGGATCTGCGCAAGGCCGCGATGATAGCCGTGACCGTCTGCAGGTCAGTAAGCGCTCAGCATTGAAGCGGAGGAGCTCGCCGTCGGCGCGCGGCGGCGCCCGGAGGAGGAACGCCGGCTGCGCGGACCCGCGCGCGTCGCACCGTGTGAACGCCGCGCACGCGGATAATGGCGGGCTACGACCCAGCGTTTCAGCCGATGCCCAACACCGATCACTCCGATCTGCGCCGTGCCGCGCTCGAGTACCACGAACTGCCGCAGCCGGGAAAGATCGCGGTTACGCCGACCAAGCAGTTGATCAACCAGCGCGACCTCGCCCTGGCGTATTCGCCGGGGGTCGCGGCCGCGAGCGAGGCGATCGCCGCCGATCCGGCGGCCGTGTTCCGCTATACCGCGCGCGGCAACCTCGTCGGCGTCATCACCAACGGCACCGCGGTCCTCGGCCTCGGGTCGATCGGTCCGCTGGCCGCCAAGCCGGTGATGGAAGGCAAGGGCGTGCTGTTCAAGAAGTTCGCCGGCATCGACGTATTCGACATCGAGATCGCCGAGCGCGACCCGGACAAGCTGGTCGAGGTGATCGCCGCGCTGGAGCCGACCTTCGGCGGCATCAACCTCGAGGACATCAAGGCGCCCGAGTGCTTCTACGTCGAGCGCAAGCTGCGCGAGCGGATGAAGATCCCGGTATTCCACGACGACCAGCACGGCACCGCGATCATCGTCGGCGCCGCGGTGCTCAACGGGCTGAAGGTCGTCGGCAAGGACATCCGCGAAGTCAAGCTCGTCTGCAGCGGCGCGGGCGCGGCGGCGATCGCCTGCCTCGACTTGCTGGTCGAGCTGGGCGTCGAGCGCGGCAACGTCTGGGTGGCCGACATCGAAGGCGTGGTCTACGAAGGCCGCACCGTCCTGATGGACGCCGAGAAGGCGCGCTACGCGCAGAAGACCGACGCGCGCCGGCTCGCCGACATCATCGGCGGCGCCGACATCTTTCTCGGCCTGTCAGCCGGCGGCGTTCTGACAAAGGAGATGGTTGCACAGATGGCCGCGCGCCCGCTGATCTTTGCGCTCGCCAACCCGACGCCGGAGATCATGCCGGAGGAGGTCAAGGCGGTGCGCGACGACGCCGTCATCGCGACCGGCCGCTCCGACTATCCGAACCAGGTCAACAACGTGCTGTGCTTCCCGTTCATCTTCCGCGGTGCGCTGGACGTAGGCGCGACCACGATCACCCGGCAGATGGAGATCGCCGCGGTCCACGCGCTCGCCCGGCTCGCGCAGGAAGAGCAGAGCGACATCGTCGCCAGCGCCTACGGCGGCACCGTGACCGGGTTCGGCCGCGACTACATCATCCCGCGTCCGTTCGATCCGCGGCTGATGATGCGCATCGCCCCGGCGGTCGCGCAGGCGGCGATGGCCAGCGGCGTGGCGACCCGGCCGATCGCTGATCTCGCCGCGTATCGCGCACAACTCCAGCAGTTCGTCTACCACTCGGGCACCTTCATGAAGCCGATCTTCGCCGCGGCGAAGAAGGCGGTCGCCGAAGGCGGGCGCGCGCGCATCGTCTTCGCCGAAGGCGAGGAGGAGCGCGTGCTGCGCGCGATACAGGTCGTCGTCGACGAAGGCATCGCCAGGCCGATCGTCATCGGTCGGCCCGCGGTGATCGACAAGCGGCTCGAGCGTTTCGGCCTGCGCATGCGGCCCGGTCGGGATTTCGAGCTGGTCAACCCGGAGTTCGACGAGCGCTACCGCGATTACTGGCAGACCTACCATCGGCTTGCCGCGCGCCGCGGCGTGACCGAGCAGTACGCGAAGATCGAGATGCGGCGCCGGCTGACGCTGATCGGCGCGATGCTGATGCACAAGGGCGAAGCCGACGGCATGATCTGCGGCACCTTCGGCACGCACGGGCTGCACCTCGCGTACATCGACCAGGTGATCGGCAAACGGCCGGGCGCGACCGTGTATGCGGCGATGAACATCCTGATCGTGCCGGGACGACAGCTCGCGATGGTCGACACCCACGTCAACGTCGATCCGACCGCCGAGCAGATCGCCGAGATCACGGTCATGGCGGCCGAAGAACTGAAGCGGCTCGGCATCGCGCCGCGCGTGGCGCTGCTGTCGCATTCGAACTTCGGCACGAGCGACGCCCGCTCGGCGATCAAGATGCGGCGCGCGGTCGAGCTGCTGCGCGCGCAGCACCCGGAGCTCGAGGTCGACGGCGAGATGCATGCCGACTGCGCCGTCGACGCGGCGATCCGGAAGGCGATCATGCCTTTTTCGACGCTGCGCGGTGAAGCCAACCTGCTGGTCTGCCCCGACATCGACTCGGCCAACATCGGCTACAACCTGTTGAAGACGATCGCCGGCAACAACATCGCGATCGGTCCGATCCTGCTCGGCGCGGCCAAGCCGGCGCACATCCTGACGCCGTCCTCTAGCGTCAGGCGCATCGTCAACATGACCGCGCTGGCGGTGCTCGATGCGAACTCGCAGCGGCAGGCGGCGCTGCCGCTGGCCTAGCCGCCGCCGCATGCGTGCATGAGCCTGTCGCCGACCGAACGCCTGCCCGACCGCGTCACGCTGCGCACCTCGCCCGCCGGGCTGATCCTGATGGGCGGCGGCGCGCGTGCGGCCTACCAGGTCGGCGTGTTGAAGGGCATCGCGCAGATCCTGCGCGAAGTACGGCGCGGGCTCGACCCGACGATCGCGCAGGGGCACAACCCGTTTCCGATCATCGTCGGCACCTCCGCCGGCGCGATCAACGGGGCCGCACTCGCCTGCCGCGCCGACAACTTCCAGGAAGCGGTCGCGCAGCTCGTGCACGTGTGGGAGAACTTCCACGCCGAGCAGGTCTACCGCTCGGACCTGCTTGGCATGGTGCGCACCGGTGCGCGCTGGCTTACGCTGCTTTCGCTCGGCTGGATGTTGCGGCGGTCGCTGCGGATGCGGCCGAAGTCCCTGCTGGACAACGCGCCGCTGCGTGAGCTGCTCGTGAAAATGATCGATTTCGGGCGGATGGAGCGCGCGTTCGAACACGGCCACCTGCGCGCGCTGGCGGTCACCGCGTCGAGCTATACGTCGGGCCGGCACGTCACCTTCTACCAGTCGCTGAACGATTACGAGCTGCCGGCCAAGCTGCAGCGCGTGAATTTGCACGCGCGCATCACGCTCGATCATCTGCTGGCGTCGAGCGCGATTCCCTTCGTCTTTCCGGCGCTGCCGCTGCCGGTCGCGCTCGGCACACCGGACGGGGTGGAGTACTTCGGCGACGGCTCGATGCGGCAGATCTCTCCGATCAGCCCCGCGATCCACCTCGGCGCCGAGCGCGTGCTGGTCATCGGCGCCGGCCAGCTCGGCCGGCCCGGCACGCTCAGCGGAATCGATCCGCGCGGGTACCCGTCGCTGGCGCAAATCGCCGGCCACGCGCTGGCGTCGATCTTCCTCGACGCGCTCGCCACCGACATCGAACGGCTGGAAAAGATGAACCACATCGCGGCCGCTCTCTCCGCCGCGCAGAGCCGGGCGTTGAACCTGCGCCCGATCGAATCGCTCGTCATCGCGCCGAGCGAGCGGCTCGACGGCATCGCCGCCCACTACGTCGGCGCGCTGCCGCGCCCGGTGCGCGCGCTGCTCGAGGCGCTCGGCGCCCACCGCGGCAACGGTGCCGCGCTCGCGAGCTACCTGTTGTTCGAATCCGCGTACACGCGCGTGCTGATCGATCTGGGCTGCGCAGACACGCTCGCGCGCCGCGAGCAGGTGCTGACCTTCCTGACCGACCGGCTCGGGCCGGCGCCGTCGCGTGCGCCCAAAGTCGTCGTACTTTGAGCGCGTCCTGATCGCGCTCGCCGGTGCGCTCGTCGCGCTCGGTGTCGCCGCGCGCGCCGCGCCCGGCGTGGTCGGCGAAATCGCGGTCACGGAACTGCCGCGCGAGGCGCGCGAGACGCTGGCGCTGATCAAGCGCGGCGGGCCATTTCCCTACCGCAAGGACGGCACCGTGTTCCAGAATCGCGAGCGGCGCCTGCCGGCCAGGCCGCGCGGCTACTACACCGAGTACACGGTGCGCACGCCCGGCAGCCGGGACCGCGGGCCGCGTCGCATCGTGGCCGGTCGAGGCGCGACCGGCGATCCGGCCACGAGCGGCGAATACTGGTACACGGACGATCATTACGAGACTTTCCGCCGCATCCGGGAGTGACCTTGCGTTCGAAGCCGCCCAGTTCGCTGAACGATCTGCCGAGCAACAGCGTGCGTCCGCTCGGGCGGCTCACCGTCGCCACGCTGCGCGACTGGGCCGCGGCCGCCGGGCAACGCTTCGTCGCCATCGATCTGGCCGGCTGCCATGACAAGAAGGCGGTGCTGAAGGCGATCGGCAAGGGCTTCGGTTTCCCCGACTGGTACGGCGCCAACCTCGACGCGCTGTACGACTGCCTGACCGATCTGCCCGACAACGGGGGCGTGCCGGGCTACCTCGTCGTGCTCGAGCACCTGCCGCGCGAAGGCGGCTTCGACGACGAGGCCCGCGCCGCGCTGCTCGACGTGTTCCGCGACGCGGCCGACGCCTTCGCCGATCGCGGTGTGCCGTTTCGCGTCCTGTACGGCTGAGCCGGGTTAGCCCGAGCCAGCCAGATCGCCGGCGATCGCCTGCAGCGCGGCCAGCGCCGCGCAACCCGCGGTTTCCGTGCGCAGCACGCGCGGACCGAGGGCCGCGAGGACGAACCCGGTGCGCTCCCCGACCGCGATCTCCCGCTCGGTGAAACCGCCTTCGGGCCCGATCGCAATGGCCACCGATCGCGCCCGCGTGCTGCGCGCCAACGCCTTGCCGGCGCCGGGGGCCAGCAGCAGCCGTAGCTCGCAGTCCTGCGCCAGCTCGAGTGCGCCGGCAAAGGTCGCCGCTTCGACGATGGTCGGCACGCGATTGCGGCCGCACTGGCAGCACGCGGCGATCGCGATCTCGCGCCAGTGCGCACGCTTGCGCGCCAGCCGTTGCGCATCGAGGCGCGCGACGCTGCGCTCAGTGGGCGCGAGCACGATGCGGGCAGCGCCCAGCTCGGTGGTCTTCTGCACGATCCAGTCGAGTTTTTCGTTCGGCGCGAACGACTGGATCAGCGTGACCGCGAGCGGCGATTCGCGTTCGACCGGATCGAAGGCGAGCAGCTCGGCCGAGGCGCGCCGGCCGGCGACAAGCCGCGCCGCGTATTCGCCGCCGCGGCCGTCGAACAGCACGATCGCCGCGCCGTCGCGCAGGCGCAGCGCGTGCTGCGCGTGATGCGCGACCGCGTCGGGCAGTTCGACCGTGGCGCCGACGCGCAACGCGCTTTCGACGAAAAAACGCGGCGCGCCACCCATCGCGGTCGTGCCGGTCAGAAGCGGCCGGACTGGAAGTCGTGCATCGCCTGCAAGATCTCGCGCTCCGTGTTCATCACGAACGGGCCGTACCACGCGACCGGCTCGCGCAGCGGTCGTCCGCCGATGAGCAGCGCGCGGGCCGGCGCATCGGCCGCAGTCAGCATCGCCGTGTCGCCGTCGCCCAGCGCAGCGAGCGCGACCGCCCCGATCGCCTGTGCGTGCGCGCCGATTCGCACAGCGCCTTCGTAGACGACGACGAACGCGGCGTGCGCGGGGTCGATCGGCTCGACGAAGGTCGCTCCCGGAGCAAGCGCGATGTCGAAATAGAACGCCTCGGTGGCCGCGGTCGCGATCGGCCCGGCCGTGCCGCGTGCGGTGCGGCCGGCGATCGCCTTGACCGTTGCACCTTCGCGCGTTTCGACAGGGATCCGCTCGGGGCCGTATTCCTGGTAGGCGGGCGGGCTCATCTTCAGCCGCGCCGGCAGATTGACCCAGAGCTGGAAGCCGCGCATCAGTCCCTCGGTCTGCTCCGGCATCTCCGAGTGCACGATGCCGCGGCCGGCGGTCATCCACTGCACGCCGCCGGGCTCGATCACGCCCTCGTGGCCGTGGTTGTCGCGGTGGCGCATGCGGCCCGCGAGCATGTAGGTAACCGTCTCGAAGCCGCGGTGCGGGTGATCCGGGAAGCCGGCCAGGTAGTCGCTCGCGTTCGGCGAGTCGAAGTAGTCGAGCATCAGGAACGGGTCGATCGACGGCGAATGTGCCGTCCCCATCAGCCGCCGCAGCCGCACCCCCGCGCCGTCGCTCGCGAGTTCGCCCGACGTGACGCGGACCGGCTTGCGCGGAACCGTCGTGACCGTTTGCATGTTCGTTCTCCGGCGTTGGGTCGGTCGCACAGTCCAGGCCACAGACGAAGAAGCCCGGCACGCGGCCGGGCTCCTGTCGAGGCGAAGCGCGTTACGCGACGGCCTTCATCCGCGCCGGCGCGGCAGGCAGCTCGCCGCCGGTCAGTTCGAGCACGAAGTTCGGCAGCGTGAACAGCGCCGAGTGCAGCGGGGCGTTGTAGTACTTCAGCGCGCCGATACGCCGCTCCGCGAGCCGCTGCGCGATCGTTTCCGTCGCGAGTGCGCGCGGGTTCGCGCTGTCGCTGGCCACGCCGAGGCACCACAGCGAGCCGTACAGCGGGATGTACAGGGCCATCGGATGCACGTGCCGGAAGACCTTGCGCAGGTTCGCCGCGTTCTTCTTCACGGTCGCGGCCTGGAACACCGGCGAGCCGAGGTGAAGCGTCAGCAGCCCGCCCGGGTTGAGGATGCGCTGGCACATCCGGAAGAACTCTTCGGAGTACAGATGGAACGCCGGCGTGTCCGGGTCGGTCAGGTCGAGCACGATCAGGTCGAAGCGCTCGTTCGTGTTCTTCACGAACTCGAAGCCGTCGCCGATCTTCACCTCGAGCCGCGGGTCGTCGAAGACGCCCTTGTGGATCTCGTGCAGGTAGCGCCTCGAGATGTCGATGACGACCGGGTCGAGTTCGGCCATCACGATGCGCTTGACGCTCGGGTGCTTGAAGATCTCCTCCGACGAGCCGCCGTCGCCGCCGCCGATCACGAGCACCGTCTGCGGGTTCGGATGCGTCAGCAGCGCCGGGTGCGTCATGCACTCGTGATAGAAGAACTCCTCGCCCTCCGAGGTCATCAGGCGCCCGTCCAGGCGGAACAGCCGGCCGAACTGATGCGTGTCGTAGACCTCGACGCGCTGGTACGGCGACTGCTGCGTTTCGAGCCGCTGCTTCGCGGTGAAGCCGTAGCCGGAGTGCGCGTTGAGCCAGTCGAAGATCAACTCGTTGCTGCCCGCGCCCGCGGCCTGCGCGGCCGACGACCCGGTCGCGACCTCGGTGCCCGCGGCCAGATCGCCCCGCGCGATGCGGTTGACGACCTGACTCTTCGGCCGGAAGGCGACGACCAGCTCGTCGAAGAGCTGCTGCGCCTTGCCCGAGTTGTCCTCGGTGAAGTTGCACACGTAGACGTCCAGCGTGACGCCGCGGCGCTCGGGCCAGGTGTGGATCGCCAGATGCGATTCGGCGAGAAGTACGGTGCCGGTGATGCCGCCCGGCTGGCCCTGCCAGTCGGGGAACACGTGGTACTTCTCGTCGACGATCGTCAGCCCGGCGCGCAGCGTCGCGTCACGGCACAGCGTGGAGAGCTTGTCGAGATCCGTCAGGAAGGCTGCGCTGCAGCCGCATTCGAACAGATCGCCAGTCAGGTGAAGGCCTTGCATCTTCGTCCCCCAGCAGGTCCGCCCAATCGACCTGAATCACGGTTTGAACCGCAACCCATCGGCCCGGGACCCGTGCGCTGGTGCGCGGCGCTCGGATCATTGCGGTGGCCGTCTGCGACGGCGGAGCCGCGTCGATTGGATCTGGCGGGGGAATCGTTGCCCGGCGCTGGCTACGCGCCGTACTGGCAGCCCGTTGCTTCCTTGTTTCCGGACCGAAATTTAAGGGGCGGATGCTAAAGGAATTCGCCGCCGAGCGAAAGGGCCTGCGCGCGCGAAAGTGACGCGGAGTACGCGCGGATTTGCGTCCGCGCAAATCCACGCATACGCCATCGCGGCTACAGAGCGCGCGAGGGCCGGCTGATAAGATCGGCGCGAGCGTCGTCGCCTTCGCCGGGCTGGCCTGCCGGCGCCGCGTGCCGCCGCCTCGGTCCAGACCTTCTCACCTCCTCGCCCGATGTCTCCGCCCGACTCCGCGACATCCCGGTCGTTGCAAGTACGTATGGCCAACGCGATCCGCGCGCTGGCGATGGATGCGGTTCAGAAGGCGAACTCCGGACATCCCGGCATGCCGATGGGCATGGCCGAAATCGCGCTCGCGCTGTGGACGCGGCACCTCGCGCACAACCCGGCCAATCCGCGCTGGGCCAATCGCGACCGCTTCGTGCTTTCCAACGGGCACGGCTCGATGCTGCAGTACGCGCTGCTGCATCTGACGGGCTACGACCTGTCGATCGAGGAACTCAAGAACTTCCGCCAGCTTCACTCGAAAACGCCCGGGCATCCGGAGTTCGGGCCGACGCCCGGCGTGGAGACGACGACCGGCCCGCTCGGACAGGGCCTGGCCAACGCGGTCGGCATGGCGCTCGCGGAGAAGCTGCTCGCGATGCAGTTCAACCGGCCCGGCCACGCGATCGTCGACCACCGCACGTATGTGTTCGTCGGCGACGGCTGCCTGATGGAAGGCATCTCGCACGAGGCGGCGTCGCTCGCCGGCACGTGGAAGCTCGCCAAGCTCGTGGCGATCTACGACGACAACGGCATCTCGATCGACGGCGAGGTCAAGCACTGGTTCACCGACGACACCGCCGCGCGCTTCCGCGCGTACCGCTGGAACGTGATCGGGCCGATCGACGGCCACGATGTCGCCGCCGTGGACCAGGCGCTCGTACAGGCCAAACGGTCCGAGCAGCCGACGCTGATCGTCGCGCGCACGGTGATCGGCAAGGGCTCCCCGAACCGCGCCGGCACCGAGAAGGCGCACGGCGAAGCGCTCGGCGAGGCCGAGGTCGCCGCCACGCGCGAGACGATCGGCTGGCCGTACCCGCCGTTCGAGATCCCGGCCGAGATCTACGCCGCGTGGGATGCGCGCGCCGCCGGCGCCGAGCGCGAGGCCGACTGGAATCGGCGTTTCGCCGCCTACGCGCAGGCATATCCGGAGCTGGCGCGCGAGCTCGAGCGCCGGCTGCGCGGCGAGCTGCCCGCGGATTTCGCGGACAGGGTGGCGCAGGCGATCGCCGCCGCTGCCGCCAAACGCGAGAACGTCGCCACGCGCAAGGCCTCGCAGCTTGCGCTCGAAGTCGTCGCGGAGGCCGCACCCGAGATGATCGGCGGCTCGGCCGATCTGACCGGAAGCAACCTCACCAAGTGGAGCAAGGCGACTTCGCTGCACGTCGACGGCGAGATCCGGCCCGGCCGCCACATCCACTTCGGCGTGCGCGAGTTCGGCATGTGCGCGATCGCCAACGGCATGGCGCTGCACGGCGGCTTCCTGCCCTTCGTCGGCACGTTCCTGGTCTTCTCCGACTACGCGCGCAACGCGGTGCGCATGGCCGCGCTGATGAAGCAGCGCGTCGTCTTCGTCTTCACGCACGACTCGATCGGCCTCGGCGAGGACGGGCCGACGCACCAGGCCGTCGAACACGCGGCGAGCTTGCGCCTGATCCCGAACCTGGACGTCTGGCGGCCGTGCGACACGGTCGAGGCGCTCGTGGCGTGGGAATCCGCCGTGCGACGCGCCGACGGCCCGAGCGCGCTGCTGCTGTCGCGTCAGACCGTGCCCTTCGTGGCCGGCGAGCGCGACGCGGACGGCATCCGCCGCGGCGCATACGTGCTGAGCGAAGCGCCGGGCGGCGCCCGCAAGGCGCGCGCGGTGATCGTCGCCACCGGCTCGGAAGTGCCGCTCGCGGTCGACGCGCAGAAACAGCTCGCCGCCGAAGGCATCGCGGTGCGCGTCGTGTCGATGCCTTCGACGACGGTGTTCGACCGGCAGAGCGTCGAGTACAAGACACACGTGCTGCCCGAAGGGCTGCCGCGGCTCGCGATCGAAGCCGGCGTCACCGACTTCTGGTGGAAGTACGTCCGCGCCTCGGGCGCGGTGCTCGGTGTGGATCGCTTCGGCGAATCGGCGCCGGCCGCCGCCGTCTACAAGCACTTCGGCCTGACGGCGGACAACGCCGCACAGGTCGTCCGCGAACTCGTTTCCAGGGAGAAGTCTCGATGACCATCAAGGTTGCCATCAACGGCTACGGCCGCATCGGCCGCAACGTCCTGCGCGCGCACTACGAGGGCGGCAAGAAGCACGACATCCAGATCGTCGCGATCAACGACCTCGGCGATCCGAAGACCAACGCGCATCTGACCAAGTACGACACCGCGCACGGTCCGTTCCCGGGCACGGTCGCCGTCGACGGCGACGCGATGGTCGTCAACGGCGACCGCATCAAGGTGCTCGCCAACCGCAATCCGGCCGAGCTGCCGTGGGCGTCGCTCGGCGTCGACGTCGTGCTGGAGTGCACGGGCTTCTTCACGACCAAGGAAAAGGCGAGCGCGCACCTGAAGGGCGGCGCGAAGAAGGTCATCATCTCCGCGCCGGGCGGCAAAGATGTCGACGCGACGATCGTCTACGGCGTCAATCACGGCACGCTGAAAGGCTCGTTCACCGTGATTTCCAACGCGTCGTGCACGACCAACTGCCTGGCGCCGCTGGTCAAGCCGCTGCACGAAAAGCTCGGCGTGGTCACCGGCCTGATGACGACCGTGCACTCGTTCACGAACGATCAGGTGCTGACCGACGTGTACCACGAGGACCTGCGCCGCGCGCGGGCCGCCGGCCACAACATGATCCCGACCAAGACCGGCGCGGCCGCCGCCGTGGGGCTCGTGATGCCGGAACTGAACGGAAAGCTCGACGGCTTCGCGATCCGCGTGCCGACGATCAACGTGTCGATCGTCGACCTGTCGTTCATCGCCGCGCGCGACACCACCGTCGACGAGGTCAACGCGATCATCAAGGCGGCATCCGAGGGCGAGCTCAAAGGCATCCTCGGCTACAACGCCGACCCGCTCGTCTCCAGCGACTTCAACCACGACCCCCGCTCGAGCATCTTCGACGCCACCCTGACCAAAGTCGCCGGCCGCCTCGTCAAAGTCTCGAGCTGGTATGACAATGAGTGGGGGTTCAGCAATCGAATGTTGGACACCACGGTTGCGTTAATGAACGCGAAGTAGCCGGAGCGCCGAGGACACCCCACCCATTGCGGCGAAGGCTAACCTCGCGCACCGCGCGAGGTTAAGCCGCGAACCGGCGGCCGAAGCCACAACGAATGGGGCTTCTCCAACCGTATGCTGGACGCGACGGTCGCGCTGATGGCGGCGAAGTGACGGTCTGATCGAAGCCGTGCGCCATTCGTTGCGTCGTAGGCTAACTTCGGCGCAGCCGAAGTTAAGGGCGGCACCCGCCGCCCGGCCGAAGACACAATGAGTGAGCCTCTGGCTAGCGCTCTCCGGGCCGGCAGTGCCGGCCAGTTTTGTTTCGAATCGTTGCAGTCCCCGCCGCCGGTCAACTCGGCGCGGCCCCGCGCGTGATACCCGAAGCGATGACCGCGCACCCGGCGGCTAGATCGTTCGTCCGAGCCGCCGCGCGATCCGCCATCGCGTAAGCTCGCCGCTACCCACCGAGCGCGTCCGACGCGTCACGACGATGCCGCTGCCGAGAAGACAGGTCCTGCGCCTCGCGCCCGGCGTTCTGCTGGGCCTTCCGGTGTTGAACGCCTGCGCCGGTTCGCCCGCGGCGCCGGCCGCGCCGCCCGTCGCAGCGTTGATCGTCAAGCCGCGCACCGCGCAAGACGATGCCGACGCGCTGATGCGGATCGTTCGGCGCCGCCTTCCGAATCCGGCGATGGCCCGCTACGCGCGCCCGATGTCTGGCGGCGCGCACGTCGTCTACCTCACGCCGCCGGCCACGCGCGAGCAGGTGCCGGCGCTCATCGAGCGGCTGCGCGCCTCTGGCGACTTCGAGTACGTCGACCTCGATGCGCCGGTCAGGATCAAGTGAGCGGCGCAGCCCGCGCCCGCAGCAGGAGAGCCCCGTGAACCCCGTCCCGAAGCTCGCATTCGCCGGCGCCGCGTTCGCCGCCGCGCTCGTCGCGGCCTGGCCCACGTCGTTCGGCCACGCCACCGTCGCGACCGCGAAGAAGAAGCCTGCGTCCGAACTGCGCGAGCCGATGATCCGCCAGATGATCGTCAAGCTGCGCAACCCGAAGGCGATCGAACTGGTGCAGCCGCTCGGCGCCGAACGCGTCGCCGCGCTGTCGGCCGCTGCGGGCGTGCGCATGGCGGCTTTTCGGCCGATGTCGGGCAACGCGTCGGTGCTGAGGCTCGAGCGGCCGATGACGCTGGCGGAGGCGAACGCAGTCGCGGCGCGGCTCGCCAACGATCCAAACGTCGAATACGCGTCGCCCGATCTGCCGGTGCGCGCCTACCAGGTGCCGCAGGACGCGGGCTACACGACGCGGCTGTGGCACTACTACCCGCCGACGCGCGACTTCACCGAGAACAACAAGACCGTTCCAGCTACCGGTGGCGCGAACCTCGAAGGCGCTTGGGCGGTGACGCGCGGCACATCGACGGTGGTCGTCGCGGTGATCGATACGGGGGTCGTGTCGACGCATCCGGAACTCGCCGGGAAGTTGCTGCAAGGCTACGACTTCGTTTCCTCCGACGTGGGGGCAACCGCCAATGAACCGCTGCCGGCGAACTTTGTCGCGAACGACAACAACGGCCGCGATGCCGACCCGGAAGATCCCGGCGACTGGATCTCGCCGCAGGACACGCAGAACTACCCGGACTTCTGCGGTACGGAAACCGCCGATAGCTCGTGGCACGGCACGCACATGGCTGGAACGATCGTCGGCGTGTGGAACAACGGCATCGGTAACCCGCCGCCGCCGGGCACGTCGACCGCGGGCATCGCGCCAGATGCGCGCATCCTGCCGCTGCGTGCGCTCGGCAAGTGCGGCGGCTCATCCTCGGACGTGATCGACGCGATGCGCTTTGCGGTCGGAATTCCAGTCCAGGGTGCGGGCGGTGGACTGGTTGTAAACGGCACTCCGGCGCAGATCATCAATCTGAGCCTGGGCGGGCAGGGCGGTGCCTGCAGCACTGCGTACCAGCAGGCCGTGAACGATGTCACGGCAGCCGGCGCGCTCGTGATCGCCGCCGCGGGCAATGACGGCATCGTCGGTGTCAGCCAGCCGGGAAACTGCAGCGGCGTGCTCGCGGTGGCCGGACACGCGATCAACGGCGACAACGCCGACTACTCGAATGTTGGTGCGGAGGTGGGAATCAGCGCGCCCGGAGGTGGAACGCCGACGCAGCTTTCGAGTGCGATCGTCAGCGGCGACTCCGGCTACTTCACTTGGGGCCCCGTCCTGTTCGGCGCGACGACGCAGACGAGCTTCGGCGCGCCGCCGAATCAGGCGCTCTCCGGACCCGCCGTCGGCGGCTTCACCGGCACGAGTTCCGCCACCGCACACGTCTCCGGCGTGGCCGCGCTGCTCAAGTCCGCCGTTCCAAGTGCCACGCCCGCGCAACTCCGCGCGTTCATCACTTCGACCGCGCGGCCCCATCCGACTGGCGGCTACTGCAGTCCGGGTCAGCCCGGAGCCGGTCTGTGCGGTGCCGGCTTGCTCGATGCGACGGCGGCAATGAACATGGCAGTCCCCCCGCCGCCCAGCGGCGGCGGAGGCGGCGGCACGCTGCCGCTCTGGCAACTGCTGCTGCTCGCCGCGTTTGGCCTCGCCGCGCGCATTCGCAGCCGCGCGTAATCGCGCTTTCGCTCACGACACGCCGCGCACCGCCGCGGCGTTTTTCTTGGCGTCGCGCCAGGCGAAGGCGAATCCCAGCAACGTGCCCGCGAGCGCGCCGAGCAGATGCGCCTGCGGCACGGTCGTTGCGCCGAGCCAGTCGGCGTAGGGCGTGGCGCCTCCGGACGGCTGCTCGAGCACGACCTTGATCCAGCCGCCCGCCGCGAGTGCCGCGGGCAGCCACAGTCCGCGCAGCGTGCGCGCGTCGGGTCGCGCCAGCGCGTTCGCGAGCCAGCAGGTCGCGCCGGCGGAGAAGAGCGCGTGCAACACGCCCGAGAAGCCGCGGTACCACTGGATCGTCGGATGCAGCGCCGCGAGTCCCGCGCCGATCGCGACCGCGCCGGCGGCAAGCGCGATCAGTTGCCGGCGCAGGTCGAGGTCGGGACCGAACAGCCGCGCGAGCAGCCACCACGCGGCCGCGTTGATCAGCGCATGCTGCCAGTTGACGTGCAGGAGATGCGCGGTGACGAGCCGCCACGGTTCGGTGGCGAGCAGCGCGCGGCGGTACTCGAGCGCGGCGCCGGCGGCATCGAGCTGCTGCAGGGCGACGATCAGCGCGGCGCCGACGAGCGCGGCCCATTCGGTGCGGGCGAGGGTGAGCCGGATCACGATGGCGTGGAAGGTGCGTTCGTATAATGCCGCATCCTTCGGCGCCAAAGCATGGCTCTCGTCTTCGTCGCGCGCCACGCGCGCCGCTGTCCGCATTCCCACTCCTTCTGGCAGCTCCCATGAACGTGCTCACGCTCGAAACCCTGGCCCGCGACGGCAAGCTGCGCGGCAAACGCGTCTTCATCCGCTCGGATCTGAACGTGCCGCTCGACGACGCCGGCAACGTCACCGAGGACACGCGCATCCGCGCGTCGGTGCCGGCGATCCGGCTTGCGCTCGACGCGGGCGCTGCTGTGATGGTGACCTCGCACCTGGGCCGGCCGACCGAAGGCGAGTTCAAGCCCGAGGATTCGCTCGCGCCCGTGGCCAAGCGGCTCGCCGAGCTGCTCGGCCGCCCGGTGCCGCTGAAGCAGAACTGGGTCGACGGCGTGCAGGTGGCGCCGGGCGAAGTCGTTCTGCTGGAGAACTGCCGCGTCAACAAGGGCGAGAAGAAGAACAGCGACGAACTGGCGCAGAAGATGGCCAAGCTGTGCGACGTCTACGTCAACGACGCGTTCGGCACGGCGCACCGCGCCGAGGCGACGACGCACGGCATCGCGAAGTTCGCGCCGATCGCCTGCGCGGGCCCGCTGCTGGCGGCCGAGATCGAGGCGCTGGGCAAGGCGCTCGGCAATCCGAAGCGCCCGCTGCTGGCGATCGTCGCCGGCAGCAAGGTGTCGACCAAGCTCACGATCTTGAACAACCTCGCGCAGAAGGTCGATCATCTGATCGTCGGCGGCGGCATCGCCAACACCTTCCTGCTCGCCGAAGGCTTCAGCGTCGGCAAGTCGCTCGCCGAACCCGACCTCGTTCCGGAGTGCAAGAAGGTGCTCGCCACGCTGGCGGAGAAGGGTGGCACGCTGCCGCTGCCGATCGACGTGGTCGTCGCCAAGGAGTTCTCGGCCACGGCCGCCGCGACGATCCGCCGCGCCGACGCGGTACAACCCGACGAGATGATCCTGGACGTCGGCCCGCAGACCGCGCTCGGCCTCGTGCACGGCATCAAAGGCGCCGGCACGATCATCTGGAACGGCCCGATCGGCGTGTTCGAGTTCGACCAGTTCGGCGAAGGCACGAAACAGATGGCGCTCGCGATCGCGCAGGCGACCGTCAATGGCGCGTTTTCCGTCGCCGGCGGCGGCGACACGCTCGCGGCGATTGCCAAGTACCACATCGGCGACCGCATCAGCTACATCTCCACGGGCGGCGGCGCGTTCCTCGAGTTCCTCGAAGGCAAGGTGCTGCCGGCGATCGAAGTGCTGGAGCAGAGGGCGCGGGGCTGAACGGATCGAGGATCGCGACAACGGGGTGAAGTTCACCGAGTTGTCGGGTGCGGTAGGCGTCGATGGAGCTCGCTCAGTCGGCGTTCGCGCCGACAGCGGCGTTTCCGGTCGAAGAGCGGTTCGTGCCGGCGTCACAGATGCAGCGATCCGCCCTTTCGATCCGGTCGAACATCGCCGAAGGCCACGGCCGGAAGTCGACGGCTGCCTTCCTGAATCGCCTCTCGATGGCAGCAGGGTCGCTCCGAGAACTCGAAACGCAGATCGAACTTGCCAGGCGGTTCCGGCCGAGCCAACCGACAAGGTTGGCCGTATGCTGTCCAAGCCGACGACTTCGTCGAAGGGGAATTGATGCCAGGCGCGCAATCCGCGATCCGCAATCCGAACATGCCTAGAAGCACGAAGATCGTCGCCACCCTCGGCCCCGCGTCGAGCGATGCGCTCGTGGTGGAGCGCATGCTGGCGGCGGGGGTGGACGTCGTGCGGTTCAATTTCTCGCACGGCACGGCCGCGGATCATCTGATGCGCGCGGAGCTCGTGCGCGAGGCGGCGCGCGCGTGCGGGCGCGAGGTCGGCATCATGGCCGACCTGCAGGGGCCAAAGATCCGCGTCGGCAAGTTCGAAGGCGGCAAGGTCGAGTTGAAGTCCGGACAACGCTTCGTGCTCGACGCCGGCTGCGAACTGGGCAACGCGCAGCGCGCGGGCCTCGACTACGAGGACCTGCCGCGCGACGTGCGGCCCGGCGACGTGCTGCTGGTCAACGACGGCCTGATCGTGCTGGACGTGGAGCGCGTCGAGGGCCCGGAGATCCACACGATCGTCCGCATCGGCGGCGAGCTGTCGAACAACAAGGGGATCAACAAGCAGGGCGGCGGGCTGTCGGCGCCGGCGCTGACCGCGAAGGACGTGCGCGACATCGAAACAGCGATGGAATGCGGCGCCGACTTCGTCGCGGTGTCGTTCGTCAAGAACCGCACCGACGTCGAGATGGCGCGGCAGCTCGCGACGATCGCCGGCGAAAAGCACGGCACCCGCCCGCAGATCATCGCCAAGATCGAGCGGGCCGAGGCGGTACCGGCGCTGCGCGAGATTCTCGTTGCGGCCGACGGCATCATGGTCGCGCGCGGCGATCTGGCGGTCGAAGTCGGCGTGGCCGCGGTGCCGGCGCTGCAGAAGCGCATGATCAAGATGGCGCGCGAGGCGAACAAGCTCGCGATCACCGCGACCCAGATGATGGAGTCGATGATCCACAACCCGGTGCCGACGCGCGCCGAGGTGAGCGACGTCGCCAACGCGGTGCTCGACGGCACCGATGCGGTGATGCTGTCGGCGGAGACCGCCGCCGGCAAGTTCCCGGTCGAAGTGGTCGAGACGATGGCCTCGATCGTCGAGGAGGCCGACCGTTCGGAATCGGTCGTGCTCGACACGCAGTTCCTCGATCAGACCTTCACGCGCGTAGACCAGTCGATCGCGTACGGCGCGCTGTTCACCGCGTTTCACCTGCGCTGCGCGGCGATCGTCGCGCTGACGGAGTCCGGCGCGACCACGCTGTGGATGAGCCGGCACGACATCGACATTCCGATCTACGCGCTCACGCCGAGCGTAGCCACGCAACGCCGGCTCGCGCTGTACCGCAACGTGCGCCCGCTGCACTTTCCTGCCGGCCTGGAGCGGGATGCGGCGCTGGCGGCCGCAGAGAAGCTGCTGCTCGACCAAGGCCGCGTTCAGCGCGGCGACCTGATCGTGCTGACTTGCGGCGAACCGATGGGCCAGGCTGGCGGCACCAACACGCTGAAGATCGTGCGGGTGGGGGAGCACTGAAAGGTTTGCGGATCGCGCATCGCGGATCGCGTCAATGCGCCCCCGTCCCGTCGGTCAGCGTGAAACTTGGCGCCTCGGCCTGCGAAGACCGGGAATCCGTGCCGCGAAGCGGCTCGCGATCGCGGCGCGAGGTGCGCGCAATCCGCAACCCCCGATCCGCATTCCGAAGGCGTCCCCGATCCGCAATCCGACCCCGTCCGCGATCCGAGTGCGATCGTCGATCCTGAATCCCGCCGCGGTCGCTGCGGCAGCCTTGCTGCTCGCCGCCTGCGGCACGCTGTCCGAGCGACCGCCGTCGGGAACCGCGGACTTTCCGGCGCAGCTCGCGCCGGTGTCGCAAACGGCGCTCGCGCCGGTCTACGACATGCCGGACAAGCGCGCGGCCACCCTTCAGCGCGTCTGGCAGCTCGTCGCCGAACGCTACTACGACCCCTCGTTCAACGGCGCGGACTGGACCGCCGCGCGCGAACGACACCTGCCCGCGGCGCTCGCGGCGGCGAGCGACGCGCAGTTGTATCGCGCGCTCAAAGCGATGGTGCGCGAGCTGCGCGACTCGCACACGGTCGTGCTGACCGCGAAGGAAAGCGCCGACCGGCGCCTCTTCGTCGCGCCGCAGACGGGTGCCGCGCTCGGCATCGTCGAAGGGCGCGCGGCGGTGGTCGCCGTCGACGCCGACTCGCCGGCCGCACGCACCGGCGTTCGCGCCGGCGACGTGGTCGTCGCGCTGAACGGCACGGCGCTCGACGAGGCGTTCTTCAAGCGCGCGTCGGCGGCCGTCGACGACGCCGGCGAGCCGAGCGGCGTGATGCCGCTGCCGCGCGATGCCGCCGAGGCCGAGCGCGGCCGCCGCCTGCGCGCGCTGCAGCGCCTGCTGCGCGGCGCGCCCGACGCGCCGCCGCCTTCGCTGCGGCTGACCCTGCAGCGCGCGCCGGATGCGGCGCCGATCCAGGTCGATCTGCCGGTCGTGCCGGTCGGCGCGCCGCCGCGCGTGGAGCTGACGCGGCTCGACGACGGCATCGCGGTGCTGAAACTGACACGCTTCGCCGCCGGCGTGCGCGTCGAGCTGCGCCGGGCCGTCGAGCAGGTCGCGGACGCCAGTGCGCTGATCCTCGATCTGCGCGGCAACACCGGCGGCGATTACGCGATGTTCACGTGGCTCGCGGCGCAGTTCATGACCGCGCCGCGCGAGGTGATGACGAGCGTGCGGCGCGAGGGTGCGGGCCAGCGCCGCTCGGCAATCGTGCTCAGGCCCACCGCCGACGCGTTTGCCGGCCCGATCGCGGTGCTGACCGATCGCCGCACCGCAAGCGCCTCGGAGCTGCTGGCCACGACGCTCGTCGAACAGCGCCACGCGATCACGGTCGGCGAGTCGACCTGCGGCTGCGTGCTCGCCGTTCGCGCCGAGTACGTGCTTCCCGACGGCGGTGGGCTGCGCATCGCCGAAACGGGCTTCGTCTCGGCGCGCGGCCGGCGCATGGAAGGCGAGCCGCTTGCGCCGACGCGGCTCGTGCTGCCCACGCTCGCCGACCTGCGCGCGAACCGCGATCCGGTGCTCGAAGAGGCGCGCCGGCTGCTGAAGGAACGTTTGCACAGGCCGTAGCGTTCGGCTGAGCGAGCGGCCTGATCGCGGCTGCGTCGCGTTGCGAAATCTCCCCGCGCCAAGCGCGGCCACGATGAAATCCCCCGCACGCTGCGCGTGCGCCCCCTTTTCGAAAGGGGGCTGAGTGCTCGCGACGCGCAGATCCTCCGCACGGCGACGATCGAACCCCCCTTTGAAAAGGGGGGCAGGGGGAATTTCACGTCCTTCGCAGACATGGCGACGCATCGAAACGCCGCGCCCGTACTTACCTTTCCTCCGCGACCGGCGGCCATTGCGCGCCGTGCCGCCTAGAATGTCGCCTGCGACGGCATGTCCGCACTGAACGTTCACACAGGAGAAAAGTCATGGCGCTGGTTTCGATGCGTCAACTGCTGGACCACGCGGCCGAAAACGGCTACGGCGTGCCGGCGTTCAACGTCAACAACCTCGAGCAGGTGCAGGCGATCATGGAGGCGGCGAAGGAAGTCAACGCGCCGGTGATCATGCAGGCCTCCGCCGGCGCGCGGAAATATGCCGGCGAGCTGTTCCTCAAGCACCTGATCCAGGCCGCGGTCGAGTCCTATCCCGACATTCCGATCGCGATGCATCAGGACCACGGGCAGAGCCCGGCCGTGTGCGAGAGCGCGATCAAGCTCGGTTTTTCCTCGGTGATGATGGACGGCTCGCTGCGCGAAGACGGCAAGACGGTGGCCGACTACGAATACAACTGGCAGGTCACGAAGAAGGTCGTCGACATGGCGCACGCGGTCGGCGTCTCGGTCGAAGGCGAACTGGGCTGCCTGGGATCGCTGGAGACGATGCGCGGCGACAAGGAAGACGGCCACGGCGCCGAGGGCACGATGACGCGCGACATGCTGCTGACCGATCCCGACCAGGCGGCCGACTTCGTCAGCCGCACCCAGCTCGACGCACTGGCGATCGCGATCGGCACCAGCCACGGCGCCTACAAGTTCACGCGCAAGCCGACCGGCGACATCCTTGCCATCGAGCGCATCAAGGAGATCCATCGCCGCATCCCGAACACGCACCTCGTGATGCACGGCTCCTCCAGCGTGCCGCAGGAGCTGCTCGACGAGATCCGCAAGTACGGCGGCCAGATGAAGGAGACGTACGGCGTTCCGGTCGAGGAGATCCAGGAAGCGATCAAGCACGGCGTGCGCAAGGTCAACATCGACACCGACATCCGCCTGGCGATGACCGCCGCGATCCGCAGGTTCCTGCACGAGAATCCGTCCAAGTTCGACCCGCGCGAGTACCTGAAGCCCGCGCGCGAGGCGGCCAAGGCGATCTGCAAGCAGCGGTACATCCAGTTCGGCTGCGAGGGCCGGGCAAGCCGGATCAAACCGCTGCCGCTGGAAGTCATGGCGCAGAAGTACCGCGCCGGCGAACTCGCGCAGCGCGTGAACTGAGCCCGGCCAACGCGCTTCACCGCGGCGCCCACCGCAAGACGCGGAGGAACTCCGACAGCTTGCGTCCGAGGCGCGGTTCGCCCTGCAGCCGGTGAGCGGTACACGGCTCGCCATACGTTCTTTGCTCTGCCGCCTCCGCGCACTCGGCGGTCAGCCACGGCAGCGATCAAGCGCGCGCTTGCCGGCGGCGATGGCGACCGGCACCGCGCGAACTGACGATTTTCGGGTCAAGCCGGCCCTAGTTCGCCGTCGCCCGTCGCAGCGGCTCGCTATCGCTTGCCGGGTCGCGCCGCCCGTTCGGTGCGCGCCATCCCGTGCAACTCCGCGCATGATCCGTGTGACGACCCCGAACCTGTTCCGCGGCATGGCGGGCGGCGGCGAACGACGCGCGTGCGCGCAGTGCGGCTGAGGCGACGATGCTGCGGCTGCGTCGGCTGCGTACCCGCATCCTGCCGTCGTTCGCCGTGCTCGTGGCGTTGATCCAGGGCGACGGCTTTGCGCTCGTGAATCAGGCCAACGTCGGCACCGCGCGCGAGAAAATCGAGGCGGAGCTGGCGACGGCCGAACGGATCTTCGAGCGGCTGCTCGCTCTGAAGCGCGACCAACTGCTGCATGCGGCCGGCACGCTGGCGGCCGACCCGGCGCTGCGCGAAGCCCTGGCCGAGCGCGATGTCGCCGCTGCCGAGGCGGTCTTGCGCAGCCACGGCGCACGCGCCGGCGCCGACGCGATGCTGCTGATCGGGACCGACGATCGCATCGCCGCCGACGGCGCCGACCCGCAGCGGCGCGGCCGGCTCTGGAGGACGGCCGGGCTGCTGGCCGCGGCGCGCGAAGCCGGACGCGGCGCGACCGTCGCGATGTTCGACTCGAATGCGTATCAGCTCGTCGCGGTGCCGTTGGCGGCGGCACGGCCCGTCGGCTGGGTCGTGCTCGGCATCGAGCTCAACGATGCGCTGGCGGCGGAGCTGCGCCAGCTCACCGCGCTGCAGGTGAGCTTTTTCGCCGTGCGTGACGACAGCGCGCCGGTCGAACTCGCCTCGACGCTCACCGGCGTGCAACGCGCCGCGCTGGGTGCCGCGCTTCCTGGGCGTGCGCTGCGCCCTCAAGCGGGCATGCCGCTCGTGCTGGCCGGCGTCGAGTTCGAGACGCGCCTGCTCGCCCTCGGTGCCAGCGGCGATGAACGCGTGTTCGCGGTGCTCCAACGCTCGCTCGACGAGGTGCTCGCCACGTTCGATCGGCTGCGCGTGTTCCTGCTGTTGCTGGCGGCGGCGAGCGTTCCGGTGTCGCTGCTGGCCGCCTACGTGATCGCGCGCACGATCACGCGACCGTTGTCGGAGCTGACGCGAAGTGCGGCGCGGATGCAGCAGGGCGACTACCGTGCGCCGGTCCGCGTGGCGGGCGACGACGAGATCGGCATGCTCGCGCGCAGCCTCACTCACATGCGCGAAGGCATCGCCCGCCGCGAGCAGGAGATCCTGCGCCTCGCCTACGAAGATGCGCTGACCGGGCTGCCCAATCGCGCGCGGCTCATGGAGCGGATCGGCCTTGCGCTGGAGCACGCCGCCAGACGCGGCGAAATCGCCGCCGTGATGGTGCTCGATCTGGACCGCTTCAAGGGCGTCAACGACACGCTCGGCCACGCCGCCGGCGACGAGGTGCTCAGGCGCGTGGCCGAACGGCTGCGCGAGGTGTTGCGCGACGGCGGCACCGTCGCGCGCTTGGGCGGAGACGAGTTCGCGATCGTGCTGACCGCCGCCGACATCGACGCGGTGCGCGCAGTCGCGCGCGCGATCGTCAACGCACTGCGCGCGCCGATCGAGTTCGAGGGCCAGCCGATCGACGTGGCCGCCAGCATCGGCATCGCGCTGTATCCCGACGACGGCGCCGACGCCGGCACGCTGATGCGACGCGCCGACATCGTGATGTACGTGGCCAAGCGCAGCGGCGGGAACTTCGCCTTCTACGACGCCCGCTACGAGGTCGCGCAGCGCCGGCACCTGTCGCTGCTCGGCGAACTGCGGCGCGCCGTCGAGGCCGCGGAGCTGCGCGCGTACTACCAGCCGAAGCTCGATCTGGCGACCGGGCGCGTCGGCGGGGTCGAGGCGCTCGTTCGCTGGCGGCACCCGACGCTCGGGCTCGTGCCGCCCGGCGAATTCATGCCGTACGCGGAGCAGACCGGTTTCATCCGCGTGATCACGCGCTGGATGCTCGCGGTCACGCTGCGTCAATGCGGCCGCTGGGCGGCCGACGGCATGCCGCTGCAGGTGGCGGTCAACATCTCGGCGCGCGATCTGCTGAGCCGCGATCTGCCGCAACTGATCGGCGATCTGCTGCACAAGCACGACGTGCCGCGCGGGCTCGTGTGCCTGGAAATCACCGAGTCCACGTTCATGGAAGATCCGGAACACGCGCTCGCCACGCTGCGCGCGCTGCACGGGCTGGGCGTGCGGCTCGCGATCGACGACTTCGGCACGGGCTTTTCTTCGCTCGCGTATCTGAAGCGGCTGCCGGTCGACGAACTGAAGATCGATCGCGCCTTCGTGATGGGCATGACCGAAGACCGCGACGACCGCATGATCGTGCGTTCGACGATCGAGCTGGCGCACAACCTCGGGCTGAAGGTCGTCGCCGAAGGCGTGGAGACCGACGCCTGTCTCGCCGAGTTGCGCGCGCTCGGCTGCGATCTCGTTCAGGGCTACCTGATCAGCGGCCCGCTGCGGCGCTCGAAGCTCGAAGCCTGGCTGCGCGAATCGCCATGGGGCATGGCGCTGGTGGAAGCCGCGGCCGCGGGGTGAGCGGCCGCCGGCGCGACCGCCGCTACGCGGCGGCCGCACCCACCGCGCGAACCGGCGTTTCGCCGGCCGTCGACTCGACGCGCTGCAGGTCGGCCGTCAGTTCGCGGATCGCCGCCTCGTCCAGGGTCTCCCGTGCGAGCAGCTCGCGCGCGCACCGCTCGAGCACGGCCCGGTTGCGGGCCAGGATCGCGGTGGCGCGATCGAACGCGCTCATCACGATCGAGCGAACCGCCTCGTCGATGCGCTGCTGCGTGTCGGGGCTCGTCGTGCAACCGCCCTGCGGATAGGTCGGCGCGTCGAGAAACCGCGAGCGCTGCGGCTCGTACGCCACGTAGCCGAGGTCCTCGACCATTCCGTAGCGCGTGACCATGTCGCGCGCGATGTCGGTGACCTTCGCGAGGTCGTCGGCCGCCCCGGTCGATAGGTGGCCGAAGACGAGTTTTTCCGCCGCTCGTCCGCCGAGCAGCACGACGATCTTGTTCTCCAGCTCGGCGCGCGTCATCAGGAAGCGGTCCTCGGTCGGGCGCTGGATCGTGTAGCCGAGGGCGCCGATGCCGCGCGGAATGATCGAGACCTTGTGCACCGGATCGGAACCGCGCAGGGCCAGCGCGGCCAGCGCGTGGCCCATCTCGTGGTAGGCGACGATTTCGCGCTCTCGCGGGTTGAGCACGCGGTTTTTCTTTTCGAGACCTGCGACGATGCGTTCGATCGCCTGCGTGAAATCCGCCAGCCCGATCGCGTCGGCGCCGCGGCGGGTCGCGGCCAGCGCAGCCTCGTTGACCAGATTGGCCAGATCCGCGCCGGAGAAACCCGTGGTCAGCGCCGCGACCTGCTCGAGGTCGACATCGGGCGCGAGTTTGACCTTGCGCACGTGCACCTTGAGGATCTGTACGCGGCCGGTCTTGTCGGGCCGGTCGACCAGCACCTGTCGGTCGAACCGACCCGCGCGCAGCAGCGCGGGGTCGAGAATCTCGGGCCGGTTGGTCGCCGCCAGCAGCACCAGCCCGGACGAGCTGTCGAATCCGTCCATCTCGACGAGCAGTTGGTTCAGCGTCTGTTCGCGTTCGTCGTGGCCGCCGATCGGGCCGGCCGCGCCGCGTGCGCGGCCGAGCGCATCGAGCTCGTCGATGAAGATGATCGCCGGCGCCTTCTGGCGCGCCTGTTCGAACAGATCGCGCACGCGCGCCGCGCCGACCCCGACGAACATCTCGACGAACTCGCTGCCCGAGATCGAGAAGAACGGAACGCCGGCCTCGCCCGCCACCGCCTTGGCGAGCAGCGTCTTGCCGGTGCCGGGCGGACCGACGAGGAGCACGCCCTTGGGCATCCGCGCGCCGAGGCGGCCGTAACCTTTCGGATCCTTCAGGAACTCGACGACTTCCTGCAGCTCGGCTTTGGCTTCGTCCACACCGGCCACGTCGGCGAACGTCACGCCCGTATTCTTCTCGACATAGACCTTGGCGCGGCTTTTGCCGATCGACATGAATCCGCCGAGCCCCTGCTTTTCGGCCACGCGACGGAAGACGAAGTACCACAGGCCGAAGAACACCGCCGCGGGAACGATCCACGACAGCAGGTCGCGCAGGAACGTGCTTTCGACGACGCGCGTGTACTTCACGTCGTACTGGTTCAGGCGGTCGGCCAGTTCGGGCTCGACGCGGTTGGCCACGATCGTGGTTTTGCCGCCGGGTTCGGGCGACTTCAGCCTGCCGGTGATCGTCTTTTCGCCGACGATCACTTCCGCGACGCGGCCGTCGGCGAGCGCGCGTTCGAATTCGCTGTAAGGCACGGGCTCGATCTGCTGCGCCGCCTGCCACCAGTTCTGCAGCATCAGAAAGGTCAGCACGGCGAAGATCCAGTACCAGACGTTCCAGCGGGTTTGCGGCTGCATCGTCAAGCTCCCGGTTGCAGGGTAACGCGGACGTCGCGTTGCTTGCCTTCACGGACCACCGTGACGGTGACCGTGTCGCCGACTTTGAAGTCGTCCAGTCGGGCGAGCAGGCGCGCGACCGACTCGACCGGTTTGCCTTCGACGGCGACGATCACGTCGCCCGACACGATGCCGCCGTCGGCGGTCACCGATGCGCCGGACAGGCCTGCGTGCGCCGCCGCCGAGCCCGGCGCGACCCTCAGGATGACCACGCCCGACACGCCGAGCAGCGCGTTGAGGCGGCGATTCAGCGTCTCGTCGACCTCGATCCCGAGCGCAGGGCGCTGATAGCGCCCGGTGCGAATCAACTGAGGCACGACGCGGTTGACCGTGTCGACCGGGACCGCGAAGCCGATGCCGGCCGACGCGCCCGAAGGGCTGAAAATCGCCGTGTTGATGCCGATCAGCCGGCCCGCGGAATCGAGCAGCGGCCCGCCCGAGTTGCCGGGGTTGATCGCGGCGTCGGTCTGGATCAGGTGCTCGATGATCGCGCCGCTTTCGGTCGGCAGCGAGCGGTCCAGGGCGGACACGATGCCGGTGGTCATCGTCCAGTCGAGTCCGAACGGGTTGCCGATCGCGAAGACTTTCTGTCCGACCTTCAGGTTGCCGCTGGTGCCCAGCGGCACGGGCGGCGGACGCTTGAATCCGACGCCGATGCGCAGCACGGCGATGTCGTGCGCGGGGCTTGCGCCGACCAGCGCCGAACGGTAGTCGCGACCGTCGGCGAGCCGCACGATCGCCTCCGACGCGCCCTCGACGACGTGAAAATTGGTGACGACGTGGCCGTGCTCGTCCCAGATGAAGCCGCTGCCCGTACCGCGCGGCACCGAAAAGACGTTGCGCGTCCAGAAGTCCCGCACCTGCTGCCGCGTGCTGATGTAGACGACCGAATCGCGCGACCGCTCGAACAGCTCGATCATCGCCTGCTCGTCGGCCGCGAGGTCGCCACGCGCGGTCACCGGGCGCGGCGCGGCATCGCGCATCGCCGGGTCGGACACGGTGAGGCCGGGCTGCCAGCGCCATAACGCCAGCAGCGCGGCGGCCAGCGCCGCCACGAGCAGCAGCCGGGTCGCGAAACGTCCGTTCATGGCAGCGAGTCGTTCGGGTTCATCGCTGGCTCGGTCGCCTCCCGGTCGCGTTCACGCACGAACCAGTCGACGCCGCCGAGCGCGTGCCGCGGCGCGGCGGCGCCGCGGCAGCCGCATTTTTACTCGCGCCCTCTGCGCGGCGCGGACTCACCATGTCGCACCCGTGCCGTGCAGTGCCGCGCGCAGCCGCGCGATCTCTTCGCTCAGGTCCGCCACGAGCGCCGCCAGTTCGGGCGGCGCGTCGAAGCCGCGTTCGATGCTGCGCATCGTGCGCACGCGGCGCAGCGCCACCGCGTCGAAGCGCCACGCAGCGGCGTCCGATCCGCACACTTCGATCAGGCCCAGTTCGACGCGCTCGACGACCCACTGGCGCGGGACCGCGCACAAGGCGGCCAGCTCTTCCAGGGTCAACACGGCTTCCTGAAGCATGGCTTCGTTCGGTTCGACGCCCGGGTTCATGGCTGCTCCGACGGTTGTGCGGACGCCGCGCGGCGCGCGTCGAAATCCGACAGTTCACGCGCCATCGCTTCGTACAGACGGCGCGCGCGCGCATCGTCGGCCGAAGGCAGAACGACCCGGATGACCAGATCGAGGTCGCCCGACGGCGTGCTCGGCAGGCCGCGGCCGCGCACGGTGAGGCGCCGGCCGCTTTGCGCGCCGGCCGGGATGCGCACCCGCAGCGTCGACCCGTCGGGCAACTCGACCGGGATGACCGCACCGAGGGCGGCTTCCCAGGGCGCGACCGGCAGGTCGGCGACGATGTCCCGGCCTTCGACGCGCCAGCGCGGATGCGGCGCGAAGTGAACTTCGAGAAACAGATCGCCCGGTGGCGCGCCGCCTGCTCCGGGCGCGCCCTGGCCGGCCAGACGGATCAACTGGCCCTCGCGAACGCCGCGCGGAATCTGCACCTCGAGCGTGCGGTCCTGCAGCCGCACGCGACCCGCCGCGTCCACCGTCGGCACGCGCAACGTGATCGTTCGCCTGGCGCCGCGCCACGCGTCCTCCAGATCGAGCAGCACCTTCGCGTAGTGATCCTCGCCGCGCGCGCGGAACTCCTCGCCGAAATGCGCACGACCGCGCCGCCCGCCCATGCGGCCGAACAGCTCGGCGAAGAAATCGCTGAAGTCCGCCGCCGCCGCGTCGTCGAAGTCGCGCGCGGAAAACTCGAATCCGGCATCCCAGTCGGGCGGCGGCCGGAACGCTTCGCCCGCACGGTGCCCGCGCGCGAGCAACGCATCGTACGCGGCGCGCTTTTCCGGGTCGGACAGCACTGCGTACGCCTCGTTGATCTCTTTCATGCGGCGTTCGGCGTCCGCTTCTTTGCTGACGTCCGGGTGGTATTTGCGCGCCAGGCTGCGGTACGCCTTCTTGATCTGTTCGGCGGTGGCGTCGCGCGCGACCCCCAGCGTCTGGTAGTAGTCCTTGAATTCCAAGGCGCCTCTCCTCGGGCAGCGGTCTTGCCGGGTGACGCGCGACAACATGGTGGCGGTCGCGGCGCGCTTCAACCCCGCAGCCCTGTTCTGCGGGCCACTTCTGTGCGCGGTCCGTATCGTAGCGGCAAGCGCGGCGCCGGGCCTGCTGCACAATGCCGACATATCCGCTTCGACGCCTTATGCAGACGCCGCCTTTCATCGCTCCGCAGCGCTTCGACGATCCCGACGCCGCGCTTGCGCAGGTGTCGACGATCTACGCGCAGTCCGTCGCGTTCCTGCGCGACGCGCTGGCGCGCTTCCTCGCCGGCGAAGACCTCGGCGCACGGGTGCGCGCCTTCTACCCGTTCGTCCGCGTGCGCACCGAATCGATCGCGCGCACCGACTCGCGGCTCGCCTACGGTTTCGTCGCCGGGCCGGGCACCTACGAAACGACGCTGACGCGGCCGGATCTGTTCGCCGACTACGACCGCGAGCAGTTCCGGCTGCTGATCGACAGCCATCGCGTGTCGATCGAGGTCGGCACGAGCCGGCAGCCGATCGCGGTGCACTTCGCGCTCGACGACGACGAGCGCCTCGAAGGTTCGCTCGATCCGCAGCGCCGCACGCGCATGCGCGATCTGTTCGACCTGCCGGATCTGGGCGTGATGGACGACGGCATCGCCAACGGCACCTACGAGCCGGCGCCCGGCGATCCGCGGCCGCTGGCGCTGTTCACCGCGCCGCGCGTCGACTACTCGCTGCACCGGCTGCGGCACTACACCGGCACGCGGCCCGAGCACTTCCAGAACTTCGTGCTGTTCACGAACTACCCGTTCTATGTCGACGAGTTCGTGCGGCTCGGCCGCGCGCTGATGGCCGACGCGGATCCCGCGCGCCACGCCTACGTCGCCTTCGTCGAGCCGGGCAACGTGATCACGCCGCGCGCGGGACTGCCGCCGATTCCTGCCGACGAACAAGGCGCACCGCCCGCGCGCATGCCGCAGATGCCCGCGTATCACCTGGTGCGCGAAGACCGGGCCGGCATCACGCTGGTGAACATCGGCGTGGGCCCGGCCAACGCGAAGACGATCACCGACCACGTCGCGGTGCTGCGGCCGCACGCGTGGATCATGATCGGCCATTGCGCCGGGCTGCGCTCCACACAGAACCTCGGCGATTACGTGCTCGCGCACGGCTACGTGCGCGAGGACCACGTGCTCGACGAAGACCTGCCGCCGTGGGTGCCGATCCCGCCGCTGGCGGAAGTGCAGGTCGCGCTCGAAGCGGCGGTCGCCGAGATCACGCAACTGAAAGGCTACGAGCTGAAGCGCGTGATGCGCACCGGCACGGTGGCCAGCACCGACAACCGCAACTGGGAGCTGCTGCCGCAGCGCACGCCGATCCGCCGCTTCAGCCAGAGCCGCGCGATCGCGCTCGACATGGAAAGCGCCACGATCGCCGCCAACGGCTTCCGCTTCCGCGTGCCTTACGGCACGCTGCTATGCGTCAGCGACAAGCCGCTGCACGGCGAGATCAAGCTGCCCGGCATGGCCGACCGCTTCTACCGCGAGCGCGTCGACCAGCACCTGCGCATCGGCCTGCGCGCGATCGACCTGCTGCGCGCGCAGCGGCCCGAGCAGCTCCACAGCCGCAAGCTGAGGAGCTTTGCGGAGGTGGCGTTTCAGTGAGGCGAACTGGGTTGTGGGCGGCGTCGCGCACGGAAAGTTTCGCTCGCTGCCGACCTGCAATCGCACCCTGGTCTCATTCTGCAGTGCGCTCACGATGCCAAAGAAGTTCTCCGTGTTCGGATTGCCGCGCGGCGCGAGCATGCGATGCAGGCTCTTGCTCGGCTTCTGAACCTCGGCGGCCAGTTGCGCGAAGCCGACCTTCGCGTCGACGAGGTCGCGCAGCATGGCCTTGCCGGTCGCGATATCGCCGGCCAGGTACGCGTTGATCGCTTCGCTGAACAGCGCTTCGCGGAACTTGCGGTCGCGCTGCGCACGCGCCATCACGGTTTCTTTGAAGTCTCTCGTCAATGCCATGACCTGCTCCGCCCGCTATCCGATTCGCTTTGATTGCTTGTAGGCGGCCCAGGCTTTCGTCGCCGCCTTGATCGCTTCCTGCTGATCCTTCTTGCTCGATCCTCCGAGAAGGATCACGACCGAGTCGCCGTCCTTGCCGAAGCAGACGCGATATCCGGGACCGAAGTCGATCCGGATCTCCCCTGCGAACTCGTCGTCGCGCCGGCAGAGCTCCGTCGGCGGGCATCCGCTGGCGCCGGTCCGCCCGCCGCACCTCGATTCGACGCCGGTCGATTCACGTCAACGAGGCGACGACGCGCAGGCGTAACGGTAGTCCGTGACGCCGGCTTGCGAGGGCGGTCATGGCGCGCAGTTCGCTTGGCGATGGGACGGGTCGTTCCCGACGGCTCGCAGGTGTGCCCGCGTGGTGGTCGATGGCGAGGGCCCAGGTCGCGGCGTTCGGCATCGCGTCGACGTTCGGTTGCGGCGGCGGTGGCGGCGACAGCCAACCAGCGCCGGGCCCGGCCGCGTGCCAGGGATCGTTTGCGATCGACACGCCGACTTACGCCGACACGTGGGAGACCGACAAACCCGCAATCGAAGTCGGCGGCTGGGCGCCGACGCCGGGCGGCCCGTATTCGGGAACTGCCCGGCCGATCCGGGTCGATGACGTGGCGGAACGAGGGCAACGGCGCGAAGGGACCGGCCGCTGCTTGGACTGACAAGCACTACAGCATCCTCGGACCGTACTGCTCGACGCGCTGGTGGAGTACGAGCGAGATCCCGTTGATCGTTGGCGACAACAGGATCCGCGTGGCCGGCGGCAGCGCGTTGGGCGAAGCGTGCATCCTCGTCAAGCGCCTGCCCGACACGACGCCGCCGCTCGTGTCATGGACGAGCCCGGCCGACGGCGCGGTCAACGTCCCGCTCACGGCGTCGATCACGGTCCAGTTCAACGAACCGATGGATCGCGCCAGCATCACGACCGCGACGTTCCTGCTGCGCGATCAGCAGGGCGATGCCGTGTCCGGCAGCGTGACGGTCGACGCATCCGGCCGCACGGCGACGTTTGCGCCCGCCGCGCCGCTCGCCTACCCGCGAACGTACATCGCAACCGTCACCACCGGCGCGCGCTACGACCCGGCGAGCGACACGTAGCGCGCACTGCCGCCTGTACGTGCGCCACTCGGCGCGGCACAGCACACTGCAGCGTGGACGGGCAGCGAGATGATCGTGCGGGGCGGCTACTCGGGCGCCTACGCGCAGCTATACGTCCACGGCGCGGCCTACGTTCCCGCGGCCGACGCCTGGCAAGCGTTGAGCGCGACCGACGCGCCGGCCGCGCGCTTCGATCACTCGGGTCTTTGGACCGGCAACCGGTTCGTCGTGTGGGGCGGCAGGGAAAGCGGAACGTTCAACACCGGCGGCCGCTTCACGCCTTGAGTGTCCGGCTTCTCCGACCGTCGACCTGTCGTAGCGCCGGCTACACGCGCTCGACGATCGTCGCGTTCGCGAGTCCGCCGCCCTCGCACATCGTCTGCAGTCCGTAGCGCGCGCCGCGCGCGACGAGCGCGTGCACGAGCGTGGTCATCAGCTTCGCGCCGGAGGCGCCGAGCGGGTGGCCGAGCGCGATCGCACCGCCGTTGACGTTCAGCCGCGCGGGGTCGGCGCCGGTGGCCGCGAGCCACGCGAGCGGCACCGAGGCGAAGGCTTCGTTGACCTCGAAGAGGTCGATGTCGTCCATCCTCAGCCCCGCCCTGCGCAGCGCGACCGGTGTGGCGGGTATCGGACCTTCGAGCATCACGACCGGATCGTGGCCGATCACCGTCATCTGCCGCACGATCGCAAGCGGCTTGACCGCGTGGCCGAGCGTATTCAGCCCGCGCTCGTTGGCCACCAGCAGCGCGGCCGCGCCGTCGCAGATCTGGCTCGCCGTGGCCGCCGTGATGCGGCCGCCTTCCTGCAGCAGCTTCACCGCGGCGATCGCCTCGAGTGACGCATCGAAGCGGATGCCTTCGTCGGCGACGTGCATCTCGCCGGTCGGTACGCCGTCGGCGTTGCGAACCTCGATCGGCACGATCTCCTCTTCGAAGCGCCCTTCGCGCGTCGCGGCCGCGGCGCGTTGATGGCTCTGCAACGCGTATTCGTCGAGCGCGTCCTTCGACAGCCCGTACTTCTGCGCCAGCAGTTCGGCGCCGGTGAACTGGCTGAACTGCACGCCCGGATAGCGCGCCTGGATGGCGGGGCTCATGTAGCTGCCGAAGCCGTGCTTGAACGGCAGCGTCGCGGGCAGTCCCATCGGCACGCGCGTCATGCTTTCGACGCCGCCGGCGATCACGAGGTCCTGCGCGCCCGACATCACCGCCTGCGCGGCGAAGTGCAGCGCCTGCTGCGACGAGCCGCATTGGCGATCGACCGAAACACCGGGCACCGACTCCGGCAGCTTCGAGGCGAGCACGGCATTGCGCGCGATGTTGAACGACTGCTCGCCCGCCTGACCGACGCAGCCGAGGATCACGTCGTCGATCGACGCCGGATCGATGTCGTTGCGCTCGACCAGCGCGTCGAGCACCTGCGCGGCGAGATCCGCCGGATGCCAGCCGGCCAGACGGCCGCCTTTGCGGCCGCCGGCGGTTCGCAATGCGGCGACGATGAAGGCTTCGGGCATGGGAGCAGCTCCTTCCGTGATGTGTTCGATGTGCCGATCGAGAAAGCGTTGACCGTCATCCAGTCCCCGGCTTGACACCTGCCGGGGCAGGCTGCGGCCGGGATCCAGGTGCGATCTACTCGGATTGGGCCCCGGCCTGCGCCGGGGCGACGTCGCGCATCAGCGGGGGTACGTGCCCGGCGGAAGCGAGAGCGTCAGCCCCAGCGCGCTCGAGGCGCGCTCGCCGTCGGCGCCGAAGTAGCGGATGCGTCCGCTCAGCTCGACCAGGATGACCTCGCGCGCACCGGCCTCCAGATACGCGGCGACCTTTTCGTTCAGCTCGCGCCGCGTGTTCTCTTCGGACTGCACTTCGACGCAGATCGTCGGCGCGGGACTGACGGGGTCGACGCCGCTCCACGACTGCTGCCAGACGACGTCGGGGATCCGCACGCCGATCGATGTCAGAACACCAATGCCGGGCAATGCTTCCCCGCCGAGCTTCTGCTGAATCTGAATGAGCAGGGCGCTGACGATGCGCTGATGCGCCGTCTTGGGAGCAATCATCTCGATCACCTCGCCGTATTCGTCCAGCTCGTAGCGCTCGGGCAGTCCGGGCGAGCCGAGCAGGCTGTTCCAGCGTTGCGCCAGTTCCAGCGGCGACAGTTTCGGGTAGACGATCGGCGCGTTCATGGTCGGGCGGTGTGCGTGCTTCGCGAGCCAGTATAGGCCGGGTGCTCAACCGAGCCGAGCGGTCGTCTTCACCTTGCCCGCCCGTTCGTGCCACGCGGTCAGCTCGACCGTCGTGCCGGGCTTGGCGCGCACGACCCAGTCGACGTAGGCGAGGTTGTCGGTCGGCTTGCGGTCGGGCCAGAAGCTGATGCCGGTGTGGCGGTAGGCCCAGCCTTCCAGCTCGCCGAGCGACTCGCGCGGCTTGCCGGAGACGAGCTGCGCGCCGGGCGGAAGCCGGATCTCCGCGAGCACGCCGCGCAGCAGCTTGTGCTGCACGGCCATCTTGGTCACGTAGCTCGGCAGCCAGCCGGTGTTCTGCACGACGAGCCGCACGCGCCACGTGCCATCGCCGGCGCTGGTCACCTGCACGTCGCGCAGCTCGAGCTTCGGCGAAATGAGCGCCTGCCACAGCAGCCATTGCGGAAAGCGCGCGACCTCGGCTTCGAGCCGGTGCGGCGGCGGATTGGTGAACGCGAGCATGCGGTTCCAGCCGCCGATCTCCACACGTCCGAGCTGCGGATGGTCGAACGGTTTCCAGTCCACGTGGCCCGCGCCCTTCAGTTCGGTGTCGGACCACTGAAGCATCTTCAGATCGTCCTCGACCGGATGATCGCGGAACCAGTGGATCCACTCCTTGTTGTCGATGCCGGCTTCCTTCTTGGGATTCCAGATCTCGACGGTCCACATGAACATGCCGAGGTGTTCGTAGATCCAGTCGAACGCGCCGCCGATGTACTGCCCCGGGTGATAGACGAACTCGTGGAAGATCGAGATCGCCGGGTAGCCGGTCAGCTCTTCGCCCTTCTTGCCGACCTTCTGGTAGGTCCACAGATCCTCGGGCGGCATCTTGTCGTCGGGCCGGTCGCCGAAAGGACGCAGCAGCACGCCCGAGAAAGTGTGGAAACTCGTCCCGCCGCAGATGTTCGGATGCTTGACGATGAAGTCGACCACCGCGCGCACTTCGGGCTCGGAGGTCGGGTAGGGGCCGGCGCCGAGCTGCTCGTGCTCCTGGCGCCAGCCCGATGGGAAGTTGCGATTCAGGTCGAGCCCCTGCGCGTTGCCCATGAAGCCGGCAAACTCGATGTGCACGCCGTCGAAGTGCTCGATCCGGCCCTCGGGCATCACGCGGAAATACTCGCCGCCCGGCGGATCGGTCGGGTCGCGGCGGATCAGCAGGCGCGGCTGCTGCGGATGCTTCTTCCACACGCCGTTGGGATCGGCAATGCGCATCTGCAGGATGCGGCCGTCGCCGTCGATGTCCTCGGCGACCAGGCCCGCGATGGGCTCTTCGTCGTACGGATAGCGGCGCGTGCTCGAGCGCACGTATTTCGGCCGGTCGGCGAGCGCCCATTCGGCGCCATCCGGATTGATGCGCGGGCAGATGTAGAACGCGCGCGTATCGAGGCAGCGCCTGATCTCGGCGTCGGTCGCATAGCCGGACACGAGCCACTGCAGGAAGTACAGACACGCGGTCGAAGCCGCGAGCTCGACCGAGTGGATGTTGCCGTCGACCCAGTACGCCGGCTTGTCGGACGCCGCCCCCGTCGCGAAGTTCGTCACGGTCACGAGCGGGATGTCGCGTCCCTCGAAGCTTGTGCCGATCGATTCCAGCGCGACGAGCTGCGGAAACTCCTCGGCGAAGGCCCTCAGCTTGGCGTTCAGTTCTTCGTACCTGTAGAAGCGGGAATGGTCGAGCGCGGGCATCGTATCGGCGTCCTCGGATCCGACGGCGCCGATGATAAGCGGCGCGCCGCTCAGCCGGCCGTCGCCGCCCCGGCGAGCCGGGTCGGACGGCACGCGCTGAACAGATCGAGCTGCGCCCGGTAGCGCGGTGTGGCCACGCCGAGCAGCCCCAGCACCGAGTGGAAGATCTGATCGTGCGAGGCGGGCTCCGTCGCGCGCCGCCCCAGGCACGCCAGATCGACCTCCAGGCTGCGCGCCGAGTCCGGCGGCAGCCACCAGATCATCGGCACTTCGAGCTGCTCGCGCGGCGCGATCGAATACGGCATGCCGTGCAGGTACAGCCCGTGCTCGCCGAGCGACTCGCCGTGGTCCGACACGTACAGCAGCGCGACGTCGAAGCGGTCGCGTTGCACTTCCAGGTAGCGGATTAGCTGCGCCAGCAGGTGGTCGGTGTAGGCAATCGCGTTGTCGTAGGCGTTGACGATCTGCTCGCGCGTGCAGTCGGCGAGTTCCTTGCTCTCGCACGCCGGCTCGAAGCGCTTCATTTCCGGCGGATAGCGGCGGAAGTACGCCGGGCCGTGATTGCCGAGCTGATGCAGCACGACCACGGTATCGGCCGTTGCGCGCTCGATCACGTCGCGCAGCCCGTGCAGCAGAATCTCGTCGAGGCAGCGCTCCCCGTCGCAGACGCCCTGCCGCTTCTCGCGGCTCAGGTCGCGCACCTCCAGCACGTCGCATACGCCCTTGCAGCCGCTCTGGTTGTCGAGCCAGACGACGCGCAGCCCGGCGCGTGCGAGAAGGTGCAGCAGCGACTCGTGGCGGCGGATGCGGTCCTCGTCGTAGTCGGCGCGCCCGAAAGGCGAAAACATGCACGGAAGCGACACCTCGGTCGACGTGCCGCACGCGCGGGCGTGTCCGAAGTTGACGATGTCCAGTTGCGCGAGCTCCGGATTGGTCGGTCGCGCGTAGCCGTTGAGCGCGAAGTTGGCCGCGCGTGCGGTCTCTCCGACGACGATGACCAGCAGCGTCGGCTTGCGTGCGGCGGCGACCATGCGCACGGCCGGTTCCGGCGGCTCGCGCGGTGCAACGCGCCCCTTGGCATCGACGAGCAGCACGCGCGCCGTCGACCACACGACGTTGGCCGGTGCGATCAGGTAGCGCAGCTCGCGCCGGTTGCGCATCAGCGAACCGAGGTCCTGGAACACGGTCAGCAGCGCCGCCACCGCCACCGCCGCCGCTGCGGCCAGCGCACCGACGCGAATCGCAAGCGCGCGCTTCATTGGCGGCGTCTTCAGCCGCACCGCCCACGGCAGCGCGGCCGCCGCTACACCCGGCAGCAGCGCCGCGAAGAAGCCGGGACCGAGCAGTTCGCCGGCTTCGCGCACGTCGGTCGCGAGCACGTTGCGCATCATCGCCGCGTCGAGCACGACCCCGTAGCGCCGCTCGAAGTACGAGGCCGCGCTGCCGGTCACGGCGAGCACGGCGAGCAGCGCGCGCACCGTGTGCCGGGTCGCGAACAGCGCGATCGAGAAGAAGAACGCCGCGACCAGCGCGACGAAAGTCGCCGCCGCCAGCCGCCAGTCCTGCCAGTGCGCGAAGCCGCGCCCGGCGAACAACGCTTGCCAGAACGGCCCGTTGAAGGCCGCGACCAGCAGCACCGCGCCGGCGAGCGCGAGTGTCTCGACGGCGAGCGTCGGGCGGTGCGGCCGGATCATGGCGAACGCTTTCGGGCGCCGGCGAGCGGCGCGAAGACGAGCGCCGCCGAACACCAGACGGCGGCGGCCGACCACAGGTTGTGGCTGACGAAGTGCGCGCCCTGTGCGACGCGCACCGCGCTGAAGACGAGCCCCGCGCCGAGCGCGATCGCCAGCCCCGCGTACCGCAGCCGGCGGTCGTTCGTCGCGTACCCGGCGAAATACAGCGCCAGCAGCGAAAAGCCGCCGGCGGCGTGCCCGCTCGGAAAACAGCGTCCGGCCTGCGCCGCCGGGACGAACCACGCGTCCGAGTCGTCGGCGAAGCCGCCGTACCGCTTCAGATCCCACGGACACGGATGCGCGTTGATGTTCTTCAGCCAGACGACGATCAGCGGGCCGGCCGCCATCGCGATCACCGCCGACCACAGCACGGCGCGGTACGCGGCGAGTCGATCGGCCCAGTGCGAAGCCACCGCGGCGGCGAGCAGCACGAGCCACACCGCCCACGCGGCCGCCTTGGCGAGGCGATGTCCGATCAGCTCGAGCCAGGCGAGGTCGCGCGCCGGAAAACCGCCGCGCGCGGCGTCGAAGAAGAAGTCGGCGACCGCTCGATCGATGCCCGACCGCTGCGCGAACGTCGCGGCGATCGCCAGCAGCGCCGGCATGAGAAACGCATGGACCAGCACAAAGCGGAAGGGGGCGGCGGACTTCGGCATCGGGCACTCGGCAATGCCCGGCGAAGTTAGCGATGCGGCCGTCGAAGCCGCGTCAAACGAACGTCGAAGTTTCGTCAATTCCGGTCGAGCCGAAGGATGAAGCGCGTCCCCTGCGCGAAACTCGGGTCGCGCGTCGAAGCCGGCTCGACCGTCAACTGCCAGCCGTTCAGGTCGGCGACCTGGCGCGCGATCGCCAGCCCCAGCCCGCGCTGGCCGTCCGGCTCGGCGCCCGCCGTGTCGCGCATGCGGCCGCGGTAGTAGCGATCGAAGACGAACGGCAGATCCTCGGGCGCGATGCCCGGGCCGTCGTCGGCGACCTCGATCGCGCCGTCGACGTAGCGGACGATGCAGCGCGCCGGCGCGGCGTGCTCAACGGCATTGCGGAACAGGTTGCGCAGGATCGTCAGCAGCGCGTGCCGGTCCGCCGCGACGGTCGTCTGCGGCGCGACTTCGTCGGCGAACGCGAGCCGCTCGGCACCGGGCAAGGCCTGCAGGCTCGCCCAGGCGTCGTCCACACAGCGCGCGAGATCGACCGGCTGCGAGGCGACGTGCCGTTCGCGCGACACGCTGCGCGCCGACTCGATCGCGGCCGCGATCGCGTCGACGGCTGCCAGCGCGCGCTGAAGCCGCGGCGTCTGCGCCAGGTCGACGGCCGGCGCGAGCATTGCGAGGTCGGTGCGCAGCGCCGCGAGCGGCGTGCGGATCTCGTGACCGAGGTTGGCGACGAACTCGCGTTCGCGCGCCAGCGCCTGCTCGAAGCGGCCCTGCACGTGCGCAAACGCCCCGCGCAGGCGGCTTTCCTCGTCGCTCGCCGGCGAACCGGCGCGTGCTTCGTCCGGCGCCCAGTTCGCCAGCCGCGCCGTCAGCCGCTCGATCGGCCCGACGATCCAACTCGCAACCTGCCACGAGATCGCCGCGCCGAGCGCGAGGCAGATCGCGCCGAGCCCGATCAGGTATGCGCCGAATTCGCGCACCTTCGCTTCGTTCTGCTCGGCGTCGTATTGCACGTACAGTCGTCCGCCGGCCGCGGGTAGCACGACCACGTGCAGCTCCCGGTTCGGGCGGCCGAGCCGATGCGCGCCGTCGGCGAGTGCGGCCAGATGCGCGGGCAGCGGCGCGGGCAAGGCGGCGCCGCCGGCGTCGACGAACCACGCCGCCAGATTCGGCCCCGGCCGCAACAGCGCCGCAGCGTTCGGCCCGCGCAGCTCGCCGCGCTCGGCGCGCGCGGCAAGCTGCCGCGCCTGCGCGAGCACGAGTTCGTCGACCAGATCGTCCTCCTGCTCGACGAGCGACAGATACGCGAGCACACCCTGCGCCGCGACGAACAGCGCGACGACCGCGACCAGTGCCAGCGTGACGCGGCGCTTCAGGCTCATCGCGACGGCGAATCGTCGGTGCGCAGTCGGTAGCCGACGCCGTGCACGGTTTCGAGTCCGTCGTAGCCGGCCTGCGCGAGCGCCGGCCGCAGCAGATGGATCTGGCTGCGCAGCGCGTCGCTCGTCGGCGGATCGTGCGGCCACAGCGCGGCTTCCAGCTCGGCGCGCGTGACCACGCGCAGCAGCTCGAGGATCTGCATGCCGCGCGGCGCGAGCTTGAGTACCGCGTCGCCGACGCGGACCTCGCGCGTGCGGCGATCGAGCGTGAGCGCGCCGGCGCGCCGCACGTCTTCGACCGCGGCGCCGCGCGCGCGCCGGTGCAGCGCGCGGATGCGCATTTCGATTTCCGCGAGCGCGAAGGGCTTGACCACGTAGTCGTCGTCGCCCAGTTCGAAGGCCTCTGCCTTGCTCGTCAGCGCGTCGCGCGCGGTGAGCACGAGCACGGGGGTGGCGATGCCGAGCCGCCGGCGAAGCTGCTGCAGCACGTGCAGGCCGTCGGCGCGCGGCAGGCCGAGGTCGAGCACGATCGCGTCGTAGGTGTCGCTCGCGAGCCGCGCGAGCGCGGCTGAGCCGTCGTGCGCCGAGTCGACGGCGAGTCCGCGCGCTTCAAGGTATTCGACCAGGTGGCCGACGATCGTGCGGTCGTCTTCGACGATCAGAACGCGGGGCGGAGCGGACGTGCGCCCGATTGTGCCCGAGCGCCTCCGCGGGCCGGCCCGGATCAGGCGCGCGCGGCGGCGGTGCCGGTCGATCGCCAGCCGCGCCACAACTTGTTGGCCGTGTGGTACGCGAGCAGCGGCGGCGGCATGCGCAGCCACGCCGCGCGCGCTTCGAGCAGTCGTGCCGCGAGCAGATCGGGTACCGCGGGCTCGCGATCGGGGTGCACAGGAGGCAGCGCGCGGCCGACCAGCGCGCCGAAAACCAGGCGCATCGCCCGCGGCGGTTGCTCGCGCGCGAGCCAGGCGGCGATTTCCGCCGGCAGCGGCGTGTCCAGCCAGTCTTGCGACGCGGACAGTGCATACCACAGCGGACGCGCGAGGCCGTGTCGATGCGCACGTTCGATCAGCGCCGACCAGAAGGGGGAATCAGTCGCCGCGTAATGGCGTAGCAGCGCGTCGATATCAACCAGATCGCGCAAGCGGCCCCCGCAGTCGGAATCCTGGAAGAGGTGCGCCGCCGCGTGCAGCACCTGATCGGCCGGACACAGCGCGTGGTACGGCGTACCGGCGATCGGCTGCGCCGCGTCGAACAAGGCCGGCGTGTCGGGTTTCAGCCGTCCGAGCGGCGGCAGGATCGCGTGGTGCAGGTCGAGCTCGAGCGCCTGCCCGGCGCATTGCAGCGGCGGCAATTCGTGCGACCAGGCGCGGTAGTAATGCTGGTCGTACGGATCGTCTTTCTCGAACTGCCAGCCCGCCTCGCGCAGCGCGCGCTCGAGCACGTCGAGCGCGCGCCGCGGCACCATCACGTCCACGTCCGCGGGCAAGCGGCCGGCCGCCGCCGGCAAGCCCTGCATGATGTACGCCGCGCCCTTGAGCAGCACCGTTTTCTCGCCGGTGGCGCGCAGGTGCGGTTCGATGGTCGCGAGCAGATGCAGCGTCTTCTGGCGGCGGAAGCGCGCCTAGATGCTGCCGGCGGCGAGATGCCGGCGCGCGACTTCCGGCAGGGTGTCGAGCGGCACCGCCGCCTCGACGCGCGCGGCCAAAACGCCCAGCAGCCGCGCGGCGCGCGCCGTGCGCAGCAACAGCTCCCAGCGCGGTTCGTCCAGCGCCGCGCAGCCGCGTGCCTCGATCAGCGACTGCAGCAGCAGGCGGACATGGTCGGGCAGCGCCGGGCGGGCAAGCAGCATGGCGCGGCATTGTAGAAACGCCGCCCGGCGGTGCGCGCGGTCGTCAATGCCGCGCGACGGCCTCGTCGAGCAACTGTCCGATCGTTTGCACCGCTCGCGTCAGGTCGCCGTAACGAAGCTGATAGCAGGCGCTGGCGGAGACCACGCGCCCGAGCGCGTCGAAACCTTCGGGGCCCAGGATCTCGTAGTTGAACGACTTCACGGCCAGCCGCGCGAATGCGCGCGCCCGCGGCAGCGGTTCGACTTCGACGCCGCCGGCCGGATCGAAACGCGGAAACACCACCAGCGCGGGCGCCGCCGGCGTATGCCGCGCGCGCACGTGCTTGGCCGCCGGCGCCAGGTGCGCGACCGTGCCCTTGTGCGTCTTCGGAAAGCGCGGCCCGATCACGGCCTCCGGCGCCAGGCGCGCGATGACGTCGATCGATTCGTTCTTCAGCGCCACCGGGCGCAGCAAGGGCAGCAGTCGAGCATCGCCGAACGTTACGACACCGAATTCGTCCGACAGCAGCCGGTACCCGCTCAACGACAACGCCGCGGTGAGCGTGCTCTTGCCCGCTCCGGGCATCGCCGGCAGCAGCACGGCCCGGCCTGCGCGTTCGACCACACCGGCGTGCAGCAGCAGATAACAGCTCAGGCGTGTGGCGAGCGCGTAGTTCAGGCCCCCCATTCGAGCAGCGGCAGCGGCGTGTCACGGGGAAACGGTTCCAGCTCGCGCGCGCCGTCGATCAGCAGCTCGACTTGCGGGCGCAGCCAGCGCCGCATGCCGCGCCCTCGGCGCAGACGAACCGTCACGTCGCACGCGCGCGCCGCGTCGGCCAGGTCGAAGCCGCGGTAGGCGATGCGCAGCAGCTCCGCCAGTTCGGGCAGGTCGCTGCGAATGCGGATGCGCGCCGCGCCGCAGTCGATCGCGACGCCGCGGTCGGCGAGTTCCGCGCGCAGCCGGGACGGCGCGACTTCAGCGATGGCCAAGGGCTTCCTCGTCGACCGTATGCACCAGGGCCAGGCGGGACAGCTCTTCGAGCAGCCGTTGCGCGTGCGCGTCGGCCGCCGCGCGTTCCGCGTCGGCAAGCGCTTCGCGCAGAAACGCGGCGATTTCGTCTTCCGTGCGCGGCGACTCGGTAAGCAACTCGAGCACGGCCGCGGCCGCTGCGTTCAGCAGGTGCGCGTCCCAGGAGAGCGGATTGAAGACGACGAACTCGTCGTCGAAGTCCAGCAACCGGATGCCGGGCGCTGCGCGATAGCGGCGAACGCGCAGGGACACGCAGCGCGTCGGGGAATCAGACGATCCTTCGGAAGGAGCCGTAACAGCTCATCGTCGCCGCGACCGATCCGCTCGGCTTCCGCAGCGTGATGCGCGAGTACTGTGTGGCCGTGTTCTTGTCGAACCAGACCAGCGCCCAGCGGGTGCTTCTTCCGGTCACCTCCCAGCCCGGCTCGAGCAGAGTCCCGAAGGGCAGCACTTGGTACGGCGGCTCGACGCTGACGAACCTGAATTTGCCGGGGTCGAGGTAGAAATACCCCTTGTCGTGCCCGTTTGCCCGCAACTTCAGGACCGTGACCTCCATGCGGAACCAGCCGTCGGCTTCCTTGGAAAAAAATTCGGGCTGCTGCATCTTCGCCGCACGCAAACAGCGGCCGAAGCTGGAGACCGCCTGCGCTGACGCAGACGAAACGGTCAGCACCGCGGGCGCGGCGAGCGATCCCTTCAACAGCCTGCGGCGCAGTGGACTGGGGTTCATGCGAAGCCTCGGCGGATGACGCTTGCTTTGTGCTTTTAATTCAGCGTAGTAGCGTTCTGGCGCACTGGGAAAACCGTTTATCGGACAGCGCGATGCGTCGAACCGACGCGCGCCTGGCGTCCGAGCTGCCCTGGGCGGCGCCCCGGACGATCGCCGCTGCGGCCGATGGGATCCGGCACCCAACGGCCCGCGCTCCGGACGGCGTCGTCGGTCGTCGACGCTCCGCGTGGCGGCCCGAACGGCCGCCGGCCGGCGACACCGGCGCGGTTTGGCACCGCGAGCCGGCGCCGGCAGGGGTCCCATAGCATCGGCTCTATCATGCGGACCATGTCGAGCGAACCCTCGTCGGCCGAGGCACTGAAGGGCAAACGCGGCCTGCGGCGGCTGCTCGACGCGACGCGCTATTCGCTCGACGGGCTGCGCGCGGCGTGGCGGCACGAGGATGCTTTCCGGCAGGAAGTCGTGATCGGCGCGATCCTGGTTGCGGTGGCGGTCGCGCTGCCGGTGACGCCGGTCGAGAAGATCCTGCTCGTCTCCGTCGTGCTGCTGGTGCCGATCGTCGAGCTGCTGAACACCGCGGTCGAGGCGGCGATCGACCGCGACAGCCTGCGCATCGATCCGCTTGCCAAACGCGCGAAGGACTACGGCAGCGCTGCGGTGATGCTGGCGCTGGTGCTCGCCGGCGGCACGTGGGCGGCGATCCTGGTCAATCGATTCGTACTCTGAGGAAGCAAGCCATGGGGGCCGGGCTGTTCCAGACCTCGATCAAGTCGCTGCCGCTCGTCTATCGCGGCAAGGTGCGCGACAGCTACGCGGTCGGCGCCGACAAGCTGCTGATCGTCACGACCGATCGGCTGAGCGCGTTCGACGTCGTGATGAACCAGCCGATCCCGGACAAGGGGCGCGTTCTGAACGCGATGTCGAACTTCTGGTTCGAGAGGCTGCAGCACATCGTGCCGAACCATCTGACCGGGATTGCGCCGGAAAGCGTAGTCGCGCCGGACGAGGTCGAGCAGGTGCGCGGCCGCGCGGTGGTCGCGATGAAACTGAAACCCGTGCCATGCGAGGCGGTCGTGCGCGGCTACCTGATCGGTTCGGGCTGGAAGGACTATCAAAAGACCGGCGAGGTGTGCGGCATCGCGCTGCCGCCGGGGCTGCAGATGGCGGAGAAGCTGCCCGAGCCGATCTTCACGCCGGCGACGAAGGCGGCGGCCGGCAGCCACGACGAAAACATCCCGTTCGAGCGCATGTGCGAGATCGTCGGCGCGGAATTGGCGTTTCGCGTGCGCACGGTCAGCCTCGCGCTGTACCGGGCGGCCGCCGATTATGCGGCCACGCGGGGCATCATCATCGCCGACACGAAGTTCGAGTTCGGCCTCGACGCCGACGGCGCGCTGCGGCTGATGGACGAGGCGCTGACCGCCGACTCGTCGCGCTTCTGGCCGGCCGACGAATATGCGATCGGCCGCTCGCCGCCCTCGTTCGACAAGCAGTTCGTGCGCGACTGGCTCGAGCAGCAGCACTGGAACAAGAGCCCGCCGCCGCCCGATCTGCCGACAGAGATCGTCGCGAAGACCGCGGACAAGTACCGCGAGGCGCTGCGCCGGCTGACCGGGCGCGGTCTGGAATCGTGAGCCGGCGGGCCGTGGCGGGCGTGACCGCGTCGCTACAATCGCGCACTTCGTGAGCGCGCCATGAACACCGGAAGCCGCACATCGCCGCTGGTCGGGGTCGTGATGGGATCGAACACCGACTGGGACACGATGCAGCATGCGTGCGACGTGCTGCGCGAGTTCGGCGTCGCGTTCGAGGCAAAGGTCCTGTCGGCGCACCGAATGCCCGACGAGATGTTCGCCTACGCCGAGGAGGCGCGGGCGCGCGGGCTGCGCGCGATCATCGCCGGCGCGGGCGGTGCGGCGCACCTGCCCGGCATGCTCGCGTCGAAAACCGTGATTCCGGTGCTCGGCGTTCCGGTGCCGTCGAAGTATCTGCGCGGCGAGGATTCGTTGCTGTCGATCGTGCAGATGCCGAAGGGCGTGCCGGTCGCCACCTTCGCGATCGGCGAGTCGGGCGCGGCCAACGCGGCGCTGTTCGCGGTCGCGCTGCTCGCGACCCAGGATGCGGAGCTTGCGATGAAGCTCGCGCAGTACCGCGCCACGCAGACCGAGAAGGCGCGCAACATGACGCTGCCGCTCTGACGCGCGCCGCGGATCGCGGATCGCGCCGACCCGCAACGTGCAGAGGCTCTCGCCGCTCCCATCGGTGTCGGTTCGCAGCTTCCGCGGGCAAGCCGGGATGAACGCAATTCGCCATCCGCAATCCGCATTCCGATCTTCACAGACGTGACGACTCCGGCCACGCAAGTCCTCCCCGGCGACTGGCTCGGGCTGCTCGGCGGCGGGCAGCTCGGGCGGATGTTCTGCATGGCGGCGCAAAGCCTCGGCTTTCGCGTCTGCGTGCTCGATCCGATCGAGGACAGCCCGGCCGGCGCGGTCGCCGACGCGCAGATCGTCGCCGACTATCACGACGAAGCGGCGCTGAAGCGGCTCGCTGCGCGCTGCCGCGCCGTGACGACCGAGTTCGAGAACGTCCCGGCGTTCGCGCTCGAGTTCCTCGCGCCGCACTGCGCGGTGCGGCCGGCGGCGGCGAGCGTGGCGGTGGCGCAGGACCGCATCCTCGAAAAGCGCTTCGTCGCCGCGCATCAGATTGCGGTGGCGCCGCACGCGGTGATCGAGCGCATCGACGACATCGACGGACTCGATCCCGCGCTGCTGCCCGGCATCCTGAAGTCGGCGCGGCTCGGCTACGACGGCAAGGGACAGGCCGGTGTGGCCACGCGCGACGAGGCGCGCGAGGCGTGGTCGCGCATGCAGCGCGTGCCCTGCGTGCTGGAAAAGCGGCTGGCATTGCGGGGCGAGATCTCTTGCGTAGTGTGCCGAGGCGCCGACGGCGAGATCACGGCGTTTCCGGTCGCCGAGAACGAGCACCGCAACGGCATCCTCGCGGTGACGATCGCGCCGGCGCGCATCGAACCGCATGTCGCGGCGCACGCGCAGCAGCTCGCGCGCGCCATCGCCGCGGCGCTCGACTATATCGGCGTGCTGTGCGTGGAGTTCTTCGTGCTGGATGAAGGCCGCCTGATCGTCAACGAGATCGCGCCGCGGCCGCACAACAGCGGGCACTACACGATCGACGCCTGTGTCAGCAGCCAGTTCGACGAACAGGCGCGCATCCTCGCGGGTCTGCCCCTGGGCAGCGCGCAGCAGCTCGCGCCCGCGGTGATGGTGAATCTGCTCGGCGATCTATGGTTCCGCCACGGGGCGCGGCGCGAGCCACCCTGGGCCGAGTTGCTGCGCATTCCCGGCGCAAAGCTGCACCTGTACGGCAAGCGCGAAGCGCGGCCGGGCCGCAAGATGGGCCACGTGACGCTGCTCGCTTCGAGCGTCGACGAGGCGCTCGTGCGCGCCAACGAGGCGGCGGCGCTGCTGGGCATCGCGCCGGCGAGGTGAATGCGTCCGGTCGATCACGCCGCGATCGAGCGCGCCGCGCGGGTCCTCGCGCGCGGCGGGCTGGTCGCGTTTCCGACCGAGACCGTCTACGGCCTCGGTGCCGATGCCGACAACGAAGCCGCGGTCCGCGCGATCTTCGCCGCGAAGGGACGACCGGCCGACCATCCGGTGATCGTGCACGTCCTGGACGCCGCCGCGCTCGACGCGTGGGCGCGCGACGTGCCGGAGTCAGCGCGCAAGCTCGCCGCGACCTTCTGGCCCGGCCCGCTGACGCTGGTGCTGAAGCGCGCGCCGCGAGCGATGGACGTCATCACCGGCGGGCAGGACACGGTGGGGCTTCGCGCGCCGGCGCATCCGTGGGCGCATGCGCTGCTCGAAGCGTTTGCGGGCACCGACCGCACGAAAGCGATCGTCGCCCCCAGCGCGAACAGCTTCGGCCGCATCAGCCCGACGACCGCCGCGCACGTGCGCGCCGACCTCGGCGAAAAGCCCGCGGGCAAGGTGGATCTGATCCTCGACGGCGGCGCGTGTCCGGTCGGGATCGAGTCGACGATCGTCGATCTGTCGGCTGCCGCACCGCGCCTGCTGCGGCCGGGTGCCGTCACCCGCGGCGAGCTCGAAGCGGTGCTGGGTGTGCCGGTGCGCGACGCGGGACGCGATGCGCCGCGCGCGTCGGGCCGGCTGGAGAGCCACTACGCGCCGCGCACGCCGCTGGAGCTGGTCGAGCCGGCGCAGCTTGCGGCGCGCATCAACGCGCTGCGCGGCCGCCGGCTCGCGGTGCTGGCCCCCGCACAAGCGCTGCTCGACCGCACGCGCGACGTCGTGCTGCGGCTGATCGCGCCGGCGCAGCCTGCCGAGTACGCGCGCCGCCTGTACGCGCTGCTGCACGAGCTGGACGCCGCCGGCGCCGAGCGCATCCTCGTCGTGCGCCCGCCGTCCGGTGCGGACTGGGAAGCGGTGCACGATCGGCTGCTGCGCGCGCAAGCCGGTCATTGACCGGTTCGCGTGGCTCGCGCGCCACGCGCGCGAGCCAGTGCGCAATACGCCGCGTATAGTCGGCCGCAGCGGCCGCAGCAGGGCCGGTGCGCAACAAGAAGTCACGCAGAGGAGACCATCGAATGAACGCTGTCCTTGCGCGCTTTGCGCGCCCGTGGACCCGCGCGGCGGCGGTCGCCGCGGTCGCGATATTCGTCGCATCTTGCGGCGGAGGCGACGAAACGCCCGCACCGCCGCCGTTGTTCAGCACGACGGTCGCGTTCGGCGCGAGCCTGACCGACACCGGCAACGTCTGCCCGACACCCGCGACGCAGGGCTGCCCGCCGGTCCCGCCATACGCGCAGGGCCGTTTCTCCAACGGCACGCTGTGGGGTGAAACAATCGCCGCGCGCTTTGGCGGCAGCCTCGTGCCGTCGACGCAGGGCGGGACCAACTACGCGTACGCCGGCGCACTCACCGGCGCAATTCCGGGCCTGACCACGCAGTCGACCACGCCGAGCATGGCCGCGCAGGTCGACCAGTACCTGACGCGCGTGAACTACCGCGCGGAACCGCGTTTCCTGTACCTCGTGGACGCGTCGACGTTCGGCAACAACATCACCGCCGGCCTGCCGCTGATCGAGGCAGGGACGATCACGACGACTCAGCTCGTCACCGCGGCGATCACCGACGTCGTGACGCTCGTCAGCCGGCTGTACGCGGCCGGAGCCCGCCATATCCTCGTGGCCAATGCGCCGGACGTCGGTGCCACGCCGCTCGCGCAGTCGCTGGGCGCCGCCGCGGCGCAGGGCGCCACCCAGCTCGCCGCCGGGTTCAACCAGAACCTGGCCGCGCAGTTGACCGGGCTGCAGGCCGCCTCTCCGGGGTTGAACATCTACCTGCTCGATCTGTTCACGCTTTCGGTGGAGGTGACGCAGAGTCCGGCGCAGTTCGGTCTGTCGAACGTCACGCAGCCGTGTGTCGTGACGAGTCCGACCTTCTCGGTCTGCACGCAGCCGGACCTGTATTTGTACTGGGACGCCTTCCATCCGACGCGCGCCGCCGGCGCGATCATCGCGCAGCGCGGCATCGCGTTGCTGCCGACGCCCTGATCGGAGTCGTCGGACGAGGAAACGGCGCCTGCGGGCGCCGTTTTCGTTCGGGCGTCAGCCGTGCCGCAGCTTCATGAACAGAACGAACAGCGCCAGCGCGGGCGTGATCGCGTTGGCGGTGACGATCGGCTACGCGCCGATCAGGATGCCGCAGACGAGCCACGACGCCACGCCCGCGGTGAAGATCGCATACATGCCGATCGAGATGCCGTGCGTGGCGCGCGTGCGCCAGGTGTGCCAGGCCTGCGGGACGAAGGCGATCGTCGTCAGCGCGGCGGCGAGGTAGCCGACGAGGTCGGCGCTGAGGTTCGTCGCGCGAGGCAGCGCAGCGCGGTGCGGCGGTCGGGCACGGTCGCGGTCGGGACCATCGGTCGGCGGAGTCGGGCGGCTAGGGCGAGCGCGAGCGGCCGAATCGTGCCGGTCTGGCGATCGGGCGCGGCGGCCGGCGACGGGCTAAGCTTCAACCACCGCGTGCGGCGGCGCCCGCCGCAGGCGCGCAGCAAACACCAGCAACGGAAAGAACCATGGCGGATGCTTACCTGATCGACGGCGTGCGCTCGCCCTTCGGCCGCCACGCCGGCGTGCTCGCTTCGATTCGACCCGACGAACTCGTCGCGCAGACGATCGCCGCGCTGCTCGCACGCCATCCGGCGGCGGCCGGGCGCGTCGAGGAAGTCGTGCTCGGCTGTACCAACCAGGCGGGCGAGGACTCGCGCAACGTCGCGCGTTTCGCGGCGCTGCTGGCGGGGCTGCCCGAGCGCGTCGGCGGCGTCACGGTCAACCGGCTGTGCGCGAGCGGCCTGCAGTCGGCCGTCGACACCGCGCGTGCGGTGCGCGCCGACGAAGGCGAGCTGTACGTCGCCGGGGGCGTGGAGAGCATGACGCGCGCACCGTTCGCACTGGCCAAGAACGCGCAGCCGTACGGGCGCGACGCGCAGATCTTCGACACCACCATCGGCGCGCGCTTTCCGAACCCGCGCTTCGTCGCGAAGTTCGGCGCTGACACGATGCCGCAGACGGGAGACAACGTGGCGCGCGAGTTCGACGTGTCGCGCGCCGAGGCCGACGCGATCGCGTACCGCTCGCAGTCGCGTTACGAGAAGGCGCGCGCCGCAGGCTTCTTCAAGGGCGAGATCGTGACGGTGAACGTGCCCGGCGCGAAAGGCGCGACGGTGCCGGTCGACGCCGACGAGCATCCGCGCCCCGAGACGACGCCCGAGACGCTGGCGAAGCTCAAGCCGCTCGCGCCCGACGGCGTGGTCACCGCGGGCAATGCGTCGGGCATCAACGACGGCGCGGTGGCGTTGCTGATCGGCTCGCAACGCGCGGCCGAGGCGCTCGGCGCAAAACCGCTCGCGCGCATCGTCGCCTGCGCCGCGGCCGGCGTGCCGCCGCGGATCATGGGTGTGGGTCCCGCCTATGCGATCCCGAAGGCGCTCGAGCGCGCGAAGCTTGCGCTCGCGGACATCGACGTTATCGAGATCAACGAGGCGTTCGCGAGCCAGGTCGGCGCCTGCCTGCGGCTGATGAGGCTGCCGCTCGACGATGCGCGTGTGAATCCGAACGGCGGGGCGATCGCGGTCGGCCATCCGCTCGGCGCCTCCGGCGCGCGCGTGCTGCTGACCTGCGCGCGCGAGCTGCAGCGCCGCGGCGGCCGCTACGGCGTGGCGAGCTTGTGCGTAGGCCTGGGGCAGGGGCTCGCGGTCGTGATCGAGCGGGTCGTATAGGGGCAAGCGACCGGACAGTGGCGCCAGCCCCTCACCCCAGCCCTCTCCGCGTTTCCGGGGAGAGGGTGTCGAGTTCCCTCTCCCCAGACATGAGGAGCGGGTCGGGGTGAGGGGTTCCCGACGAATCGAGACGAGCAGACAGACTTCGCATGGACCTGAACTTCACCCCCGAAGAAGAGGCCTTCCGCGCCGAGGTGCGCGAGTTCGTGTCCAAGGCGATGCCGCCCGACATCCGCGAGACGGTCGAGGCGGGAGAGCGCGTCTCGCGCGAACACACGCTGCGCTGGCAGAAGATCCTGCACGAGAAAGGCTGGGGTGCGCCGAGCTGGCCGCGCGAGTGGGGCGGTCCGGGCTGGGACCCGGTCAGACAGCACATCTTCGACGAGGAATGCGCGCTCGCCGGCGCGCCGCGCCAGCTTCCGTTCGGGCTGCGCATGGTGGGTCCCGTGCTGATGCGCTTCGGCTCGGAGTGGCAGAAGCAGCAGTTCCTGCCGCGCATCCCGTCGGCGGAGGACTGGTGGTGTCAGGGCTACTCGGAGCCCGGTGCCGGCAGCGACCTGGCGAGCCTGACCACGCGCGCGATCCGCAAGGGCGACCGCTACGTGGTCAACGGGCAGAAGACCTGGACCACGCTCGCGCAGCACGCGAACTGGATGTTCTGCCTGGCGCGCACCGACCCCGAGGCGAAGAAGCAGGAGGGCATCTCGTTCCTGCTGATCGACATGAAGTCGCGCGGCGTGACCGTGCGGCCGATTTATCTGCTCGACGGCTCCGACGAGGTCAACGAGGTGTTCCTCGAAGACGTCGAGGTGCCGGTCGAGCTGCGCGTGGGCGAGGAAAACCAGGGCTGGACGATCGCCAAATACCTGCTCGAGCACGAGCGCACGAATATCGCCAACATCGGCATCAACAAGCGCGAGCTGGCGCGCGCCAAGCGGCTGGCGCGCGAGCTGCGGCGCAACGGCCGGCCGCTCGCCGACGACCCGCAATTCGCGGCGCGGCTGGCGGAGGTCGAGATCGACCTGATGGCGCTGGAGATCACCAACCTGCGCGTGCTCGCCGAGGCGCGCGCGCGCGGCGCACCGGGACCGATGGCGTCGATGCTGAAGATCAAGGGTTCGGAGATCTACCAGCGCATCGCCGAGCTGATCCTCGATGCGTACGGCGCTGCGGCGCTGCCGGCCCGCGCGGATACCGGCGCGCACGGTGGCTGGGCGCTCGCGCCGGCAGCCGCCTTTTATCTGAACCTGCGCAAGGTGACGATCTACGGCGGCAGCAACGAAATCCAGCGCGGCATCATCGCGAAGCATGTGCTTCAGCTGTAGGCTGAAGCACATGCTTCGCGCCGCTTCGCGGTCGCACGGTAGGGAACGAGGGGGCTCGGCTGGCCCCCTCGTGCTCCCCCAGCCAGATAAGGCAACCGCTGGCGAAACCGCAGCGGGATGATTCAGAAGGGCGGACGAAGATGGACTTCGATCTGAGTGAAGAACAATCGATGCTCGCGGCCAGTTGCGAGCGGCTGGTGCGCGAGCGCTGCACGTTCGAGGCGCGTCGCGCGCAGGCACGCGAGGATGCGCGCGTGCGGCCGCCGTTGTGGGCCGAGCTGACGGAACTCGGGCTCACGGCGATCTGCGTGCCCGAAGCCGCCGGCGGGCTCGGCCGGCCGCTGCTTGACGGCGCGCTCGTCGCGCAGGCGCTCGGCCGCGGCTGGCTGCTCGAACCCTTCGTCGACTGCGCGCTCGCCGCCGCGCGCACGCTCGCGCTTGCCCCGGCGTCGAGCACGCGCGATGCGGCACTTGCCGCGCTCGCGGGCGGGCAGAAGATCACCGTTCCGGTCGGCGCCGCGCGGCGCGACAACGGATTGCTGATCGGGCAGGCGCCGCATGCGGCGCATGCGCACGCGTTCCTGTGGCTGCTCGACGATCGGCTGCTGCTCGCGCTGGCGTCGAACTACTCGCGCCGCGCGTGGCGGCAGTTCGACGGTACACCCGCCGCCGAGGTGCAGTGCCCGGAGGCATCGGCGATCGTGCTCGCCGAAGGCGATGTGGCGCGCGACGCATGGGCGGCAGGGCAGGCGGCCGCGCGCATCGGCCGCATCGCCGAGGGCGTGGGCCTTGCGAAGTCCGTGCTCGATCTGACCGCCGAGTACCTGCGCACGCGCAAGCAATTCGGCCAGCCGATCGGCCGCTTCCAGGCGCTCGCGCACCGCATGGCCGATCTGCTGATCCTGTACGAACAGGCGCAGTCGCTGATGCTCGCCGCGGCGATGAAGACCGACGGCGCCCAAGGCGCGCGCGTGCTCGACGCCGCGCAGGTGATGGCGCACCGCGCGTTTCGCGCGATCGGCCAGCAGGCGATCCAGCTTCACGGTGGCATCGGCATGACCGACGAATACGCGGTGTCGCATTACGTGAAGCGGCTGCTCGCGATCGAACTGGAGCTGGGCGATGTCGATACGGCGCTGGCGCGGTTTGGGGCGCAGAGCGCGGCGTCGATCGGGCATCGGCCGTCGGTCGAAGCGAACGGCGCGCGATGACATGCCCTCTCCCCGGAGACAGGGAGAGGAATCCACCGAAGGAGGAGATCCGATGAAACGCCGAACGCTGATCCAGGCCGTGGGCGCCGCGGCCATCGCCGGCGCCGCCGCGCCGCTGCGCGCGCAAAACTTTCCGACGCGGCCGATCACGCTGATCTGCCCGTGGCCTGCGGGCGGATCGACCGACGTGACGATGCGCGCGCTCGCGGAGGCGACCTCGAAACACCTGCCGCAGCCGATCGTCGTCGAGAACCGTCCCGGGGCCGGCGGCACGCTCGGCATCGTCGCGCTGAGGACGGCGCAGCCCGATGGGCACACGATCTCGCAGATCCCGCTCGGCGCCTTCCGTATTCCGCACACGCAGAGGGTGCCGTGGGATCCGCTCGCGGACATCACCTATGTCATCGGCGTGTCCGGGTACACGTTCGGTGTGGTCGTGCCCGCAAACTCGCCTTTTAGGACGTTCAAGGATCTCGTCGAGTGGGCGCGCGCCAATCCGGGCAAGCTCGACTACGGTTCGACCGGCACCGGCACGAGCCCGCACCTGACGATGGAAGAGCTGGCGCTCGCGCAGGGTCTGAAGCTCAACCACATCCCTTACAAGGGCAGCGCCGATCTGATGACCGCGATCCTCGGCGGACAGCTCATGGCCGCGGCCGATGCGACCGGTTTCGCGCCGCACGTCGAGGCGGGCAAGCTGCGGCTGCTCGTCACCTGGGGCGAACGCAGAACCAAGCGCTGGCCCGAGGTGCCGACGCTGAAGGAACTGGGCTACGGCATTGTGTCGAACTCGCCGTACGGGCTCGGCACGTCGAAGGGTGTGGATGCCGCGATCGTGAAGATCCTGCACGACGCTTTCAAGAAAGGCCTCGAGGATCCGAAGCACCTCGCCACGCTCGAACGCTACGACCAGGACGTCTGGTACATGTCGAGCGCCGACTACGCCGAATACGCGCGGCAGACTTTCGCGAAGGAACGCGCGCTGATAGAGAAGCTGGGTCTGGCAAAGACCTGAGTCCGTGCTGCGGTCCTGACACCGCCGGCGCCGCAGTTCGCAGAGTTGCCGCTCGACGCGCGCGGCCTCACGTGAATGCGACCAGCAGCTTGCCGCGCGCGTGTCCGCCCTTCGAACGGGCGAGCGCATCGACCGCGCGTGCGGCGGGAAACACTTCGCCGATCGGGGCGCACAGGTGCCCGTCTTGCATCCAGCGCAACAGGACAGCGAGGTCGGCGCGTCGTACGGCAAGGCGCAGCGTGTGGCGTCGGGTGCGCCGGAACGGATTGGCGATCGGGTCGAGCACGACGCCGGGAAAGCGCGGCAGCGTCGACGCGTAGTGACCGCCACGAGCGAGCAGCGTGGCCGCATCGCGCGGGGCGAGCGAGGTCGCACAGTCGAGCACCGCGTCGAACGGGCCGCCCCAGCGCTCCAGCGGTTGCGTGTAGTCGAGCTGCGCGTCCGCACCGAGCGTGGCGATAAAGGCCTGACTCGCACGGCTGCCCGTGGCGACGGCCGTTGCGCCGAGCGCGCGCGCGACCTGGATCGCATAGCTGCCGACGCCGCCCGCCGCGCCGTGCACGAGCACGCGCATGCCGGCGCCGACGCGCGCCGCGCGGCACATCTGCAGTGCGGAGACGGCGGCGACCGGCAAGGTCGCCGCCGCGGCCGGTTCGACGCCGGGCGGCACCGGCACCAGGTTTTCCGCACGCAGCACCACATAGTCCTGCAACGCTCCGGGCGGCTGCGTGAACGGATCGATGAACCCGAACACCGGCGTGCCGGCGGCGGGCGCGGCGACATGCGCGCCGAGCGCGTCGACGGTGCCTGCGAACTCCACGCCGATGCCGGCCGGCGGCCGGCTTTTCGCGAACAGGCGGAACCGGCCTTCGACGAGCTTCCAGTCGAGCGGGTTGAGCGAGACGAAATCCACGCGAACCCGCGCTTCGCCGCGCCCGGGGTCGGGGCACGCGACTTCCGTCCAATGCGCCGCTTCGGTGACCGGCCCGAACGCTTCGTATCGGAGAGCACGCATCGGAAGCTCCCGCCGCTGCTGCGGCTCGTCGCACGAGGATCCGCGTCTACGAGAACGCGGCGATGCCCGTCTGCGCGCGCCCCAGGATCAGCGCGTGGATGTCGTGCGTGCCCTCGTAGGTGTTGACGACCTCGAGATTGACGAGGTGCCGCGCCACGCCGAACTCGTCGGAAATGCCGTTGCCGCCCAGCATGTCGCGCGCCATGCGCGCGATCTCCAGCGCCTTGCCGCACGAGTTGCGCTTCATGATGCTGGTGATCTCCACCGCCGCCGTGCCTTCGTCCTTCATCCGTCCGAGCCGCAGGCAGCCCTGCAGGCCGAGCGTGATCTCGGTCTGCATGTCGGCGAGCTTCTTCTGGATCAACTGGTTCGCGGCGAGCGGACGGCCGAACTGCTTGCGGTCGAGCACGTACTGCCGCGCGCGAAACCAGCAGTCTTCGGCCGCGCCGAGCGCGCCCCAGGCGATGCCGTAGCGCGCCGAGTTCAGGCAGGTGAACGGGCCTTTCAGTCCCTCGACGTTCGGCAGCTCGTTCTCGGCGGGAACGAACACGTCGTCCATCACGATCTCGCCGGTGATCGAGGTGCGCAGGCCCACCTTGCCGTGGATCGCCGGTGCCGACAGGCCCTTCATGTCCTTCTCGAGGATGAAGCCGCGGATCTTGCCGGCGTCGTTCTTCGCCCAGACGACGAACACGTCGGCGATCGGGCTGTTGGTGATCCACATCTTCGCGCCGGTCAGCTTGTAGCCGCCATCGACCTTGCGCGCGCGCGTTTCCATGCTGCCCGGGTCGGAGCCGTGGTTCGGCTCCGTCAGTCCGAAGCAGCCGATCCATTCGCCGGTCGCCAGCTTCGGCAGGTACTTCCTGCGCTGCGCTTCGGAACCGAACTCGTAGATCGGCACCATCACGAGCGAAGACTGCACGCTCATCATCGATCGGTAGCCCGAATCGATACGCTCGATCTCGCGCGCGATCAGGCCGTACGCTACGTAGTTCAGCCCCGGACCGCCGTAGTCGGCGGGGATCGTCGGGCCGAGCAGCCCGAGCGCACCCATCTCGCGGAAGATCGCGGGTTCGGTCTTTTCGTGGCGGAACGCCTCGAGCACGCGCGGCGCGAGCTTGTCCTGCGCATAGCGCGCCGCCGCGTCGCGCACCATGCGCTCGTCGTCGGTCAACTGGCTATCGAGCAGTAGCGGGTCGTCCCACTTGAACTGGGCCTTGAGTTGCCTGGAGGCATGCGGCGCGTTCATCGTCGTCTCCGTCGGGAAGTGCCGATTTTACGTGCCGCTTTTCGCGCTCGCGGCGCCTGGCGGCGGCGGCTAGACTGCGGCGATCCCGCGAGTGCGTCCCTCGTTCATGCCCACGCCGCCGAACCGGCCTGCTTCGTTCGCTGCGTCCGACCCGGACGGCACGGTGCTGGCCGTGACGCAGCCGACCGCGAGCGGCGCGTCGGCGCCGTCGGCGGGCAGCAGCAACGTGCTGCCGGCCGGAACGCGGCTCGGCGAGTTCGAGATCGCGGGCGTGCTCGGCGAAGGCGGTTTCGGCATCGTCTACCGCGCGGTCGACCATTCGCTCAAGCGCGAGGTCGCGCTGAAGGAATACATGCCGGCCGCGCTCGCGTCGCGGCTGCCGGACTTCAGCGTGACGATCAAGTCCGAGCAGCACCGCCCGACCTTCGAGGTCGGGTTGAAGAGCTTCATCAACGAGGCGCGGCTGCTCGCGCAGTTCGACCATCCGGCGCTCGTCAAGGTGTTCCGTTTCTGGGCCGCCAACGGCACCGCCTACATGGCGATGCCGCTGTACGAAGGCGGCACGCTGAAGCACGCGCTGAAAGCGCGCGGCTCGCCTCCCGACGAGGCGTGGCTGCGCAAGCTGCTGGTGCCGCTGCTCGATGCGCTGGAGCTGCTGCATCGGGCCGACTGCCTGCATCGCGACATCTCGCCCGACAACATCCTGCTCGTGGGCGGCGACCGCGCCGACCCGAAGCCGCTGCTGCTCGACTTCGGCGCGGCGCGCCGCGTGATCGGCGAGCAGACGCAGGCGCTGACGGTGATCCTCAAACCCGGCTTCGCGCCGATCGAGCAGTACGACGAAATCCCCGGCATGAAGCAGGGCCCGTGGACCGATCTGTACGCGCTCGCGGCGGTGGTGCACTTTGCGATCACCGGGCGCGCGCCCGCGCCTTCGGTCGGTCGCCTGGTGAACGACGCGCACGAGCCGCTCGTCGACTCCGCGCGCGGCCGTTACGGCGAAGCATTCCTCGCCGCGATCGATCGCGCGCTTGCGCCGCGACCCGCGGACCGGCCGCAGAGCGTGGCGGAGTTCCGCCGGTCGCTGATTGCAGGCACGCAGACCGCGGCCGCCGCGCGCGCCTCGGACACCCCGGCGCCGGACCGCACGGCGAAGCACGCGCCGCGCTTGGGCCGCGCGATGGTCTCGGGCGCCGCGCTCGGCCTCGCGATCGTCGTCATCGCGGCGCTGGCGATGCATGCGGCGCGACAGCGCGACGAGCGCGCGCTGGCGGCGTCGTCGAAAGCGCTCGCGCAGCGGCCCGCGATCGCGGAGGAGAAGCCGGGGGGACCCGCCGGCAAGGGCACCGACGGCGCGACCGCCGGCAACGTCGCGGCGGCCCGTCCGTCGCCCGCGCCCGCGGCGGCGAAGAAGTCGGCGCCGCGACCGGGCCAGCGCGTCGCAGCTGCGCGGCCCGCATCGCCTCCGCCTGCACGCACCGCCGATCCCGCGCCGGTGCAAGGCGCCACCGGTGCGATCGGCGATGCATCCCCGCGCCGCGCCGCGCGCCCGCCGTGGATGCAGCGCGCGCTGCGCGAAGGGCGCGACTGCTTGGTCGCGCGCGACTTCGCGTGCACAATCCGCCGCGCCGAGGAGGTTCTGAAGGCCGACCCCGATGACCCGGCGGCGCTGCACCTTCTGAAACTGGCGCGCGCCGGTCAGGAAGCCGCGCTGTCGAGCGACTGGAAGATGCGCTGAGATTGATCGTCGCGGAGCCTTGTATGCCGCCGTCCTGTCTGCTTCGTGTACTCCGCCGCTGCGGCCTGGCGCTCGCCGTCGGCGCCGCGCTTGCAGGTTGTGCGCAAAGCCCGCGGCGCAGCGCCGCGAGCGACGATCCCTGCAATCCGGCCGTCGGAGCCGTCATCGGCGGCGTGGCCGGCGCGGTCATCGGCGGCGACCGGCATCGCGCGAGGGGCGCACTGCTCGGCGCGGGGCTCGGCGCGCTCGCCTGCGTCGCCTACAACTACCAGGCGTCGCAGACCAAGACCGCGCAGCAGGTCGGCGACGAGTACCGCAAGGCCAACAACGACCAGCTTCCGCCCGCGCCGGTGGTCACCGTGTATCGCACCGAGACGGCCCGCACGAGCGCGAAGGGCGGCGACGACGTGACGGTGCGGTCGAACATCGAGGTCGTTCCCGGTGCGAAAGAGCCCTTGCGCGAATTGCGCGAGGAGTTCGTCGTCGTCGATCCGAACGGCGTCGAACGCAGCAAGATCGCCAAGACACCCGCGCCCGCCGGCGCGGCCGGCGGCGCGTATGTGACGACGCTGCAGTTCACCATTCCGAAGGGGGTTCCGCCCGGCGAGTACAAAGTGCAGTCGCGGCTTTACGTCAACGGCGCGCCGGCGAAGACGAGCGCCGTCACGATCCGGGTGGCGCGACTCGCCGCGGGCGGAACCGTCGTCGCGGCGCTCGACCGGATGGATCGCCGATGAAGCTGCTTGCGTTGAAGGTCATCTCGAGGCCCGACGAGTCGGATACGACGCCGCTGGTCGCGCACTTCGACGCCAGCGGCGGGCTGATCGGGCGCGCCGAGACCGCGCGGCTGCTGCTGCCCGATCCGAAGCGCATGGTGTCCCGCTTCCACGCGCACGTGAGCTTTCACGACGGCACGTACTACCTCGAGGACATGGGAAGCACCAACCCCGCCTCGATCAACGGTCAGGCGCTGGCGTCGGGACAGAAGGTGCCGCTCGCGGCGGGTGACCGCATCCGCATCGGTCACTACACGATCGCGTGCGAATTCGAGGACGCGTCGGCGGTGGTCGCCACGGCGGCCGCGCATGGGTTGTCCGGCGGCGATACGGAGATCGAACAGCACACGCGGATCCTCGCGCGCCCGCCTGCGATCGCCGCGGCGGGCGCACGCGTCGCGGCGGTGTCGGTCGACGAGCTGTGGCGCGCGTTCGAGGAGGGCGCGGGCGTTGCGGTCGATCCGCCCGGCGGTCCGCGTCCCGAGCTGATGCGCACGATCGGCGGCATGGTGCGCGACGCGATCGGCGGACTGCGGAGGCTGCTCGCGTCGCGGCGCGAGGCGAAGAAGGAGGTCGAAGCCGACGTGACCACGCTGCGCGTGCGCGGGATCAACAATCCGCTGAAGTTCGCGCAGGACGACGTGCGTGCGCTCGCCAACGTGCTGAAGCCGCCGATCCCCGGTTTCATGACCGGCCCCGAAGCGATCAAGGATGCCGTGCTCGACCTGGAGTCGCACATCGCCGCGACGACGACCGCGATGCGCGTCGCGTCCGAACGCGTACTCGCGCGCTTCGAGCCCGAGGCGCTCGCAGCGCGGCTTGCCGGTGCAGGCGTGCTCGGCAGCTTCCTGCCGATGGCGCGCAAGGCGCGGCTGTGGGAGCTGTACGTCGAGCAGCACCGTGCGATCGCCCGCGATGCGCACGCGGCCTTCCAGCAGGCCTTCGACGAAGCCTTCGCGGCGGCCTACGAAGCCGAAGTGCAGCGCATCCGCAAGGAGCTGCAGGCGCGAAGGGCGTGGTAGTGGGTCGGATCGCGGATCGCGGATTGCGCGAGGGCGGGATTCAGCGAGGGACTCCTGCCTGCAGGCGCGGGCGGCCGGCGGCTACCCCCGCATGAACTCGAGCACCTTCTCGCGCACGTCGGGCGGGAAGTCGGCTGGGCGCTGCGACTTCTGACTGACGCAGACCGCCACGCGGTTCATCTTCACGCGGTCCTCGCCGTCCTTGCTGACGCCCATCGTGAAGCGGATCGACGAGCGGCCGAGGTGAGAAACCGTCAGCCAGAAGTCGACCGTTTCGCCCATCCTCGTAGGCGCGAGAAAGGTCGTCTCCAGCTTCACCGTCGGCAGCGCCAGCCCCCGCTCCATCAGAAAACGGTCGAACGGAACCTCGATCGCCTCGTAGAACCAGTCCTCGACCAGCGCGTTGAAGATGTGGAAATAGTGCGGATAGAAGACGTACCCGGTCGGGTCGCAATGCGACAGCCGGATGATGTAGGGCTTGATGAAAGTCATCGTCGTGCTCCGGCACTCCAGGATTCAGGGCCGAGGATTTAGGATTTGGTCGACTTCAGACCGGCTCGGTCTACCGTTCCGACGGATCCCCAAAGCTCCCTCCTCAATGCTCAATCCTCGATCCTCAAAGATCCGTCCTCACCTTCCACAGCTCCGGGAAAAGCACCACGTCGAGCATGCGCCGCAAGTAGGCCACGCCGCTGGTGCCACCGGTGCCGCGCTTGAAGCCGATGATGCGCTCGACCGTCGTCACGTGGCGGAACCGCCACTGCCGGAACGCGTCCTCCAGGTCGACCAGCTCCTCGGCCAGCTCGTACAGCGCCCAGTGCTCGCGCGGCGCGCGGTAGACCGCGAGCCAGGCCTGCTCGACCGACTCGGAGAACGCGTGCGGCTCGCGCAGATCGCGCTCGAGCACGGCCGGGTCGATCGCGAAGCCGCTGCGCGCGAGCAGCCGGATCGACTCGTCGTACAGCGACGGTGCGGCGAGCGCGCGCTGAAGCTCAGCATGGATATCGGCGCGATGCGCGTGCGGCTTGAGCATCGCGGCGTTCTTGTTGCCCAGGATGTACTCGATCTCGCGGTACTGCCACGACTGAAAGCCCGAACTGGCGCCGAGAAACGGGCGAATCGCGCTGTATTCGGACGGCGTCAGCGTCGACAGCACGTCCCACGCGTGCACGAGCTGTTCCATGATCCGCGACACGCGCGCCAGCATCTTGAACGCGGGCGCAAGCTGGTCGCCGCGGATCGCCTCGCGCGCGCCGCGCAGCTCGATCAGCATGAGCTTCATCCACAGCTCGCTCGTCTGGTGCTGGATGATGAACAGCCACTCGTTCGGGTCCGGCGAAAGCGGCTTCTGCGCGGACAGGATCGCGTCGAGCTGCAGATAGTCGCCGTAGGTCATGCTGCCCGCATAGTCCATGCGCGCGCCGAATTCTGCGGGGTCGGGCGGGGTGTCGCGTTGTCGGTTCGTCATCGCTCGGCGAAAGGAACTCGGTTAACCACCGAGACACGGAGCGCACGGAGAAAGACTGAATGCTTCTCTCGGCGTTCTCGGTGTCTCGGTGGTGAATCCGTTCATGGGACCGTCTTGCGCTGCTTGAACTCGGGACGGTCCCAGGCGCGGGTGGCAAGGATCTCGCGCAGCGCCTCGACCGCGTCCCAGACGTCGACGAAGCGCACGTACAGCGGCGCGAAGCCGAAGCGCAGGATGTCCGGCGCGCGAAAATCGCCGATCACGCCGCGCGCGATCAGCGCCTGCATCACCGGCCACGCGTGTTCGTGCGCGAACGAAACCTGGCTGCCGCGCCGCTGCGCGTCGCGCGGCGATGCGAGCGCAAGTCCCAGGTTCGCGCAGCGGGCCTCGACCAGCGCGACGAACAGTTCCGTCAGCGCGACCGACTTGGCACGCAGCGCGTCGATACCGGCCGCGAGCACGGTGTGCACGCCGCAATCGAGCGCCGCGAGCGCGAGGATCGACGGCGTGCCGACAGCGAAGCGGTCGATGCCTTGCGCCGGCGCGTAATCGGGATCGAAATCGAACGGCGCCCGATGGCCGATCCAGCCCGACAGCGGCTGCGCGAACGTGCGATCGGCCAGCGCCGCGAGGTGGCGCTCGGCCACGAACGCGAACCCCGGCGCACCGGGGCCGCCGTTCAGGTACTTGTAGCCGCAACCGACCGCGAAGTCGGCGCACGCGGCGTTCAGATCGACCGGCACCGCGCCGGCCGAGTGCGCGAGGTCCCAGATCGCGAGCGCGCCGACGTCGTGCGCGCGCCGCGTGAGCGCAGCCATGTCGTGCATTGCGCCCGTGCGGTAGTTCACGTGCGTCAGCATCAGCACCGCGACGCGGTCGTCGATCGCCGCGGCGACCTCGTCGAACTCGACGAGCTCCAGTTCGTAGCGGCCGCCGAGCAGGGCCGCCAGCCCCTGCGCGACGTACAGGTCGGTCGGAAAGTTGCCGCGCTCGGACAGGATCACGCGCCGCTCGCGCGTCGACACCTGCGTGCGGGCGGCCTGCAGCGCGAGTGCCGCGGCGAGCACCTTGAACAGGTTGATCGACGTCGAATCGGCGCAGATCAGCTCGTTGCCCCGCGCACCGACGAGTCGCGCGATCGCGGCGCCGACGCTTCGCGGTGCCTCGATCCAGCCCGCCGTGTTCCATGAACGGATCAGCCCCTCGCCCCACTCGCGCTCGACGACTTCGCGCACGCGCGCCGCGGTCGCGCGCGGCAGCGGACCGAGCGAGTTACCGTCGAGATAGATCACGCCGTCGGGCAGCGCGAACGCGTTGCGATGCGGCGCCAGTGGATCGGCGGCGTCGCGTGCGATGCAGTCGTCTCTCGTCAGAACCATTGCCGTTGACCACCGAGACACAGAGAACACAGAGAAAACGGTCAGGCCTTGCTCGGCGCGTTCTGTGTGTCTCCGTGTTAAATCCCGTCTGACCTCCTTCGGTCGGCGCTAGAGCGCGCGCAGCACCGCGCGCACCGGCGAGGCGTCCAATCCTTTCCACTTCAGCGGCAGCGCGATCAGCTCGTAGTCGCCCTCGGGCACGGCGTCGAGCACGATGCCTTCGAGGACCGCCATGCCGTGGGCGCGCACGCACTGGTGGCTCGCGAGCGTCTTGCTCGTCTCCGGGTCGAGCGACGGCGTGTCGATGCCGACGAGCCTCACCCCCAGCGCGTGCAGCAGGTCGATCGTCGCCGGTGCAAACGCGGCGAACGCGGAATCCCAGACGTCGACCGGCGCCCGTTCGTACGTTCGCACGAGCACGCGCGGCGGTGTGTCGCGCAGGCGGTGCTCGACGTGGCGCGGCTCGACCAGCGGTCCGATGCCGATCGCGTGGATCACGCGGCAGGGGCCGAGATACGGATCGAGCGGCACTTCGCCGATCGACGCACCCGCATCGTCGTAGTGCAGCGGCGCATCGGTGTGTGCGCCCGTGTGCGGCGACATCGTGATCTCCGACACGTTGACCGGGCAGCCCGGGCCGAGCCTCCAACTCCATCGAAACGCGAACGGCGTATCGCCCGGAAACACCGGAAATCCCGGCGCCACGGCGGGCGAGATGTCGTATAGGTCGCGCATCTGGCGGATTCTAGTGACCCGCTCTCGCGCATCGGGGGAACCTCACCTGCCTTTCGCCAAGGGGCACGGAGAATTTCGACGGGCCGTCCGGCGCGCGACCGTTCCGAAAATCCCCCTCCCGTCCCCCTTTAAAAAAAGGGGGGCGAGAACGGACGCACCTTCGGTGCGTGTGGCTCGGATCTCCCCCCTCCGGTTCCCCTTTAAGAAGGGGGACGAGCAAAGACGCACCTTCGGCGCGTACGAAGTGGTCTCGCCCTCCGGTCCCCATCGCGGAATGGGCGAGAAGAAGCGCTGCGTCGCTGCATACCGGAGCGGATGCCCCTTCCGATCCTCGTCGCAAGAGCAGACGCGCAGGCGTGCACGGCTGCTTGGGTATGCTCAACGCGCTTCCCGCGACTCGTATCCCCCACCCGTTCTTCGCCCGCGGCGACGCGCGCCGAGGGCGGCATTCCGCGTGCAACGCATCGACCTCCGCATCGCGTTCCTGCTGACGCTGCCGCCGCTGTTCTGGGCGGGCAACGCCGTGTTCGCGCGGCTGCTGGTCGGACAGGTGCCGCCGCTGGCGCTTTCGCTCGCGCGCTGGGTCATCGCGCTGGCGATCTTTCTTCCGTTCACCTGGTCCGCGCTGCGTACACACGCGCCTGCGCTGCGCGAGCAGTGGAAGGACATCGCGCTGATCGGCGTGCTCGGCGTCGGCGGCTACAACTCGTTCCAGTACCTCGCGGTGCAGACCTCGACCGCGGTGAACGTCACGCTGATCGCGGCATCCACGCCGGTGTTCGTGCTGGCCACCGGCGCGCTCTTCTTCGGCGAGGCCACACGCCGCGCGCAATGGATCGGCGCCGGCGTTTCGCTCGCCGGCGTGCTGACGGTGCTCGCGCGCGGCGATCCGGCCAACCTGCTCGCGCTGTCCTTCGTCGCCGGCGACCTGATCATGCTCGCGGCGAATCTGACCTGGACGCTGTATACGTGGCTGCTTCGCAAGCGGCGTCCCGAGCTGCCGTTCGCGCCGTTTCTCGCCGCGCAGATGGCCTGCGGCGTGATCGCGATCGCGCCGTTCGCGCTCGCGGAAAGCGCGCTGAGCTCCGCCCCGATTCATTGGAGTCCGACGGTCATCGCGGTGATGCTGTACGTCGCGCTGCTGCCCTCGATCGTCGCGTACGCGGTGTGGGACCACGGTGTCGCGCGCGTCGGCGCGGTCGTTCCGGTGTACTTCGCCAATCTGACACCGGTGTTCGCCGGCATTCTTTCCGTGCTGGTGCTCGGCGAGCTGCCGCGCCTCTATCACCTGGTCGGGCTGCTGCTGATCGTCGCGGGCATTCATCTGGCGAGCCGGCGGTAGGCGTGCCGTGGCAAACTGCGCTGCAACGCGCAGGAGGAAGGCATGACGCTGTCGCCGCTGCTGCAGTTGATCGGCAACACGCCGCTGGTTCGGATCACCCGGATCGATACGGGTCCGTGCGAGCTGTTCGTCAAGCTCGAGAACCAGAACCCCGGCGGCTCGATCAAGGACCGCATCGCCGTGTCGATGATCGACGCGGCCGAGCGGGAAGGTCGGCTCAAGCCCGGCGGGACGATCATCGAAGCCACGGCCGGCAACACGGGGCTGGCGCTGGCGCTGGTGGGGCTCGCCAAGGGCTACCGGTCGCTGTTCGTGATCCCGGACAAGATGAGCCAGGAGAAGATCTTTCATCTGCGCGCGCTCGGCGCGGAGATCGTGATGACGCGTTCGGACGTGGGCAAGGGCCATCCCGAGTACTACCAGGACATGGCCGAAGCGATCGCCGCGAGGACGCCCAACTCCGTCTACATCAACCAGTTCGGCAATCCGGCGAACCCGCTCGCGCACGAACGCACCACCGGCCCCGAGATCTTGAAGCAGATGGACGGCCGGCTCGATGCCGTCGTCTGCGGTGTGGGCAGCGGCGGCACGCTGACCGGATTGACGCGCTGCTTCCGCGCGCACGCGCCCAAGGTGAAGATGGTGCTCGCCGATCCGCAAGGCTCGGTGCTTGCCGACTTCGTGCGGACCGGCAGGATCGGCACGGCGGGCGCGTGGCTCGTCGAGGGCATCGGCGAGGACTTCGTTCCGCCGATCGCCGATCTGTCGGGAGTGGCGGAGGCGTATTCGATCCCGGACGCCGAGAGCTTCGCCGCCGCCCGCGAACTGCTGCGCATGGAAGGGATCCTCGCCGGTTCGTCGTCGGGCACGCTGCTCGCCGCCGCGCTGCGCTACTGCCGCGGCCGCAGCGCGCCGGAGCGCGTCGTCACGTTCGTCTGCGACACCGGCGCGAAGTACCTGTCGAAGATGTATAACGACTTCTGGATGCGCGACCAGGGCTTCATCGGGTCGCAGAACGCCGGCGACCTCACGGACCTGATGACGCGCCGTTACGCCGAGGGCACGGTGATCACGGTGCGACCGGACGACACGCTGCTCGCCGCGTTCGGCCGCTGCAAGATGTACGACGTGTCGCAGCTTCCGGTGCTCGACGGCGAGCGGGTCGTCGGCATCGTCGACGAGGAGGATCTGCTGCACGCGGTGATCAAGGATCCGGAGCGCTTCGGCGACCCGGTGTCGAGCGTGATGAGCACGGTGTTGGTGACGATCGAACCCGATGCGCCGCTGGCGCGCGTCACCGAGATCCTCGACAAGGGGCTCGTGCCGATCGTGATGCGCGGCGAGCGGTTCGTCGGCCTGATCACGCGCATGGATCTGCTGAACTATCTGCGCCGGCGGCTGAAGCACTGACATGACCGAAAAGGCCCTGCGCTTCGCCACGCTGGCGATCCACGCCGGCCAGGATCCGGATCCCTCGACCGGCGCGGTGATCCCGCCGATCTACGCCACCTCCACGTACGCGCAGACGAGCCCGGGCGTGCACAAGGGGCTCGACTACGCGCGCACGCACAACCCGACGCGCCGGGCGTACGAAAAGGCGGTCGCCGCGCTCGAAGGCGGGCGCAACGCGTACGCGTTCTCGTCGGGCATGGCGGCCGCGGCGAGCGTGCTCGAGCTGCTGGACGCCGGCAGTCATGTGCTCGCGCTCGACGATCTGTACGGCGGAACGCGGCGCCTGTTCGAGCGCGTGCGCCGGCGTTCGGCCGGCCTGCGCTTTTCGTATTCGAGCTTCGCGTCGCGCGCGCAGATCGAAGCGCAGCTTGCGCCCGACACGCGGATGATCTGGGTCGAGACGCCGAGCAACCCGCTGCTGAAGCTCGTTGACCTGGCCGAGGTCGCGGCCATCGCGCGCAGCCGCGGCATTCTCACCGTCGCCGACAACACGTTCGCTTCGCCGTGGGTGCAGCAGCCGCTTTCGTTCGGCTTCGACATCGTGCTGCACTCGGCGACGAAGTATCTGAACGGCCACTCCGACCTCGTCAACGGGGTGGTCGTCGTCGGCGATGCGGATCTGGCCGAGCGGCTCGCGTTCCTGCAGAACGCGGTCGGATCGATTCCGAGCCCGTTCGACTGCTTCCTGGCGAATCGGGGGCTGAAGACGCTCGCGCTGCGCATGGAGCGGCACTGCGCCAACGCGCTCGAAGTGGCGCGCCGGCTCGAGCGCCATCCGAAGGTCGAGCGCGTGATCTATCCGTGGCTGCCGAGCCATCCGCAGCACGCGCTCGCGCAACGGCAGATGCGCGCGGGCGGCGGCATGGTCACGATGGTGCTGAAGGGCGGCGAAGCCGAGGCGCGCCGGTTCCTCGAGCGCTGCGAGATCTTCGTCCTCGCCGAGAGCCTGGGCGGCGTCGAAAGCCTGATCGAGCATCCGGCGATCATGACGCACGCTTCGGTGCCGGCCGAGGTGCGCGCCGAGCTCGGCATCGGCGATTCGCTGGTGCGGCTTTCGGTCGGCGTCGAGGACATCGACGATCTGATCGCCGATCTCGAGCAGGCGCTCGCGGCCGTTTGATTCAGTCCCACCGCGCGCGCAGCACCGGCGGCAGCGGTTCCTCGGCAAGGTGCGACACGTAGCGCGCGTTGTGGAAGATCAGCGGTGCGCCGCCG
>FWWM01000763.1_pt1 | contig 104824 bp, 71 predicted proteins | sample 2228351 | NCBI WGS metagenome assembly FWWM01 (sample SAMEA103939774, study PRJEB20133) | metagenome
TGAAGAAGAAGGGATTGAGACCACCCATACAGCAGGGAACACCTCCTGGCGGCGCGCCCTTAGAAGACCGACCTGAAGAAGAAGGGATTGAGACCCTCTAACGGCCGCTGCTAACCATCTCAGAGCGGCTCTTAGAAGACCGACCTGAAGAAGAAGGGATTGAGACGAATTTGCGGATAGGAGTACTTAACACTCCGTCTTAGAAGACCGACCTGAAGAAGAAGGGATTGAGACGGGCGGGCCTCACTACGAGACCCGCCCCGGGTGAGGCCTTAGAAGACCGACCTGAAGAAGAAGGGATTGAGACGGCAAACCACTTGTGCTCGTCGTCGCTGACACCTTAGAAGACCGACCTGAAGAAGAAGGGATTGAGACCCAGGCGGCCTCAGGGCCGCTCTTGTGTGCCATCTTAGAAGACCGACCTGAAGAAGAAGGGATTGAGACCAGAATGAGATTTCCGGCTGCCTCCCAAAGGGAGGCTTAGAAGACCGACCTGAAGAAGAAGGGATTGAGACGATGAAGACTCCGCGGCAGTTTCCGCCTTTACGGCTTAGAAGACCGACCTGAAGAAGAAGGGATTGAGACCGGGCGTAGGGGCCGGGCGGCTCCTAGCGTGCCCTTAGAAGACCGACCTGAAGAAGAAGGGATTGAGACTCCAGGTTCCTTGGGGAAACGCGTATCCGGCCCTTAGAAGACCGACCTGAAGAAGAAGGGATTGAGACAGCTGTACTTCACCGTGCTATCCCCAATCTTGGTCTTAGAAGACCGACCTGAAGAAGAAGGGATTGAGACCTGAAACCTCGGCGGTCGGGGACGACGCGGTCTCCTTAGAAGACCGACCTGAAGAAGAAGGGATTGAGACAGGCCTCACCGGCCACCCTCTCGGCCACGCGCCCTTAGAAGACCGACCTGAAGAAGAAGGGATTGAGACACCACACCGTATGTCCGGTAAGCGTTCAAGGCCCTTAGAAGACCGACCTGAAGAAGAAGGGATTGAGACTGACCGGCCGGCGTGGGGCTTGACACAACAGCCCCTTAGAAGACCGACCTGAAGAAGAAGGGATTGAGACAAGGCCTTCCCGGCCGTGTTCTCGGCCCAGCGCCCTTAGAAGACCGACCTGAAGAAGAAGGGATTGAGACAATCTGGGTCAGGGAGCTGGCCGGGAGCCGACTTAGAAGACCGACCTGAAGAAGAAGGGATTGAGACAAGCGGAGCTCGGAGTCCCCCCGCCAGGAGTCCTTAGAAGACCGACCTGAAGAAGAAGGGATTGAGACCGGGAGCAGAGCTTTTTAGCCTGCTCCCAGGCGCTTAGAAGACCGACCTGAAGAAGAAGGGATTGAGACTAGCTGCCGCCTCACGGTTCCCTGTTACCTCCTTAGAAGACCGACCTGAAGAAGAAGGGATTGAGACTCAAAACACCCCGCATTTTCCCAGGAAACTCACTTAGAAGACCGACCTGAAGAAGAAGGGATTGAGACCCTAGGCTTTGTAGTGCCTAGGCTTTGTAAGATTCTTAGAAGACCGACCTGAAGAAGAAGGGATTGAGACGCGGGCTAGCGCCAGGAGCACCGCGAGCCGTCCTTAGAAGACCGACCTGAAGAAGAAGGGATTGAGACCCCGGTATGCTCGAGGCCACACTCGCAACCCCTTAGAAGACCGACCTGAAGAAGAAGGGATTGAGACCTCCCAGCCGGCCCGAAATCCGGGTCGGGGAGCTCTTAGAAGACCGACCTGAAGAAGAAGGGATTGAGACCTTGTTCATAACTCTCGTCTCCTGTGCGGGCGGACTTAGAAGACCGACCTGAAGAAGAAGGGATTGAGACTCGTAGGGCTCCTTTTCCCCGGAGCGGCGGAAATTCTTAGAAGACCGACCTGAAGAAGAAGGGATTGAGACGAGCGGATAAACTCGAGGATTGCGCGCGTCTGCTCTTAGAAGACCGACCTGAAGAAGAAGGGATTGAGACAAGCACTCCCACTTCCCATCGGAGAGGACGGCCCTTAGAAGACCGACCTGAAGAAGAAGGGATTGAGACAGCCGAGAATAGAGAACCCGCCGTCCTCGCGGCTTAGAAGACCGACCTGAAGAAGAAGGGATTGAGACGTTAACGTCCGGGAGGATTTCTCCCGGATCACAGCTTAGAAGACCGACCTGAAGAAGAAGGGATTGAGACGGATCCACCGCAAGCCCTGCCTGGTCAGCACCCCGGCGTTAGAAGACCGACCTGAAGAAGAAGGGATTGAGACGAATTGAGGCGGCAGTAGTCTGCCGCTGCGAAGTTAGAAGACCGACCTGAAGAAGAAGGGATTGAGACCCAACGGGTGTGCACTGCAATCTCGATCCGAACTCGAGTTAGAAGACCGACCTGAAGAAGAAGGGATTGAGACTTGCGCTCTCAAGCCACGGTTAGCCGCGGTCAGGAGGTTAGAAGACCGACCTGAAGAAGAAGGGATTGAGACCTCGGAGCTGCCGTCGCATGATCCTCCTGTTCCCTTAGAAGACCGACCTGAAGAAGAAGGGATTGAGACATCCTGCTACCCCCTCGTCCTGATCAGAGGCCGAAACTTAGAAGACCGACCTGAAGAAGAAGGGATTGAGACCGACCCCGGTTGCCCCGCTCAACGCGCCCTCTGAGGCCTTCTTGTCGCCATGAGCAGAAAACGACCATGCGTGGGTTCATTTTGGCTCTGTTCCTGGCTTTCCTGGCGCTTTCTGAGGGCGACCCAAATCCCGCGGGACGGCCTCTACTTTTCTTATCCTTCATGCTGTTCGCTGCGTTGCGATAAGGTCTTATCAGGCCGCGGGCGTGGATGGATGAAGCGGCATCAATGGCGAGGCGAGATCTCAGCCGCCTTCCCCTGAAGGTCAGTCAGCGCACTGCGAGGGAACCCTCGCGATTGCGGATGCCATACAACGCCGCGCCAAAGCACGAGCCGCCGTGATCCCGCGTCGCCGCCCTACCCTTGAGCGAGGCCTACCACGAGGGATGACAGCCATGGATCACATCTGTGATGACACGTGCCTTGCCTGGGACGCTCCCCCCATCCGATGGACGGGAGTGGATCTCTGGTACTGGCTGGACATGGAGGCTTATTTGGAGATCGAGGATAAGCTACGGTGCGTTTCCGACGTGGCTAACTTGTGCGTGGAACTCGAGGAACACCTTGCCGTGCTGGCGCGCTATGGTCAGCACCAGGCCATTCGCGAGTGGGCCGCTTCCCGGGTGTGGGACCGGCTGTCTGCTCATAGCTGGCCGCCCGGGTACGACAGGGCTGACGATTGCGACGCCTGCCAGGAATATGCTCGGCGGCTGCGCTGGACTCTCTGCGAGCTCGCCGACGAAGTTCAACGCTGGACCGAGGAGTTCGAGAACGCTTGATGGTCATGACGTTGTGCGTGTTCGGGCCGGCCGACTCCCAAGTGGCCGACCTCGCATAGTTTCCGGCCGCCCCTTCGGCCGACGCGCGCGGAGCCGTTCCGGGCTCGCTGCCGAGCTCTCCCCCGAGCGGACCCGAAGCGGCCGGCATTCTCCTCCGGGGACTGCGCGGCCACGTTGAAACACGCCGCCTCAACGCCCGGGTAACCGCGGCGGGGGAAAGGACCTCTCAGTTACTGGCCGCTTTCCCCCGCGGGAAACGCTTCCCCCATAACTTCCGAACGGACCGCGCAGGCCAGAGCAGCCGCGGCTTCAACGTACGACGATGAACATCCACCGACCTCGGACTTTGTAGCGTCAACTTGACACGTCGCAGTCTTTGTGGTTGAATCGAAGTATCCCCGCCGCGCAGATCGGGAAACCTGATCGCGCATCCCTTTAAGACTCCCCCGCTTCCGCGCAGGGTGTATGTGTTTCCGAAGCTGCTTCCCGCCGAACGCGGGATCAGTGTGAGGCAGGATTAGCAGCCGCAGGCGACCGCAGCGAGAACCATGGAGGACACGACCTCTCCGCAGCAGTCTTTTCCCGACGCCGACTGCCGACAGGACGGAAAGCCTTCCAGACCCGTGAAGTCGGGCGGCGCACGGTAGTTTCAGGACCGACCTGAGGAAGAAGGAATTGAACCAGCGGAAGCACTTGCGCGGCGGCTGCGGACGCGGGTCCGCCGGGGCGATCGCCGTGCCAACGATCCGAGACCGCTACTTAACATGAAGGAGGTGTATCTGTGTGGGAGCTTCTGAAGATTTTACTCATGATATTCGGCATGTTCGCCCAGCTATTAGTATCAATCAGCGAGGTGCTCGAAGAAGAGCCTCTCCTTTTGGTGTTACTTCTACTTAGCCGGGCCGTGAAAGATCGGCTGGATAAGATCTGTAAGGAGGTTCGAAGAGTTGAGGACAGCATGAGCACGCTCGAGCGTCGCAGAACTGAGCTCGAAAACCGGACCGAGGAGTTCCACGCTGAGCAAGTACGGCGATCTTACCAAGGAGACATAAATTGGTGAAAACGCATTTCGAAAAGTGCCGGTCGAACCCTCGCCGGCCCGCGGTTTCACGATTCACAGAGGTTACATAATCGCTTCGATCAACAAGAGGAGAATACGATGGCGCTTACTATTTCCAAGGAATACGTCACTCTGATGTTCGAAGGAAGACTCGGCATCAGCGACACGGAGATCTGGAAGTTTCACGCAGGGTTCCGCGCTGTAGCTGTGAAGGCGGCATCTGACTCTCTCGTTCAGGTTTTGCGCCAGAACCCGGAGATCGCTGAGAGCCGGCTCATTGATCTCGCTGCGGCCTTGAGCGACGCGGCGCTGAGCCTGATTTACGAAGCGGCGTTGCCGGTGCTGGGGAGCAAGGGCGCGGACAGGTACGCGCACGGCGTGGCCATCAGGGTGTGTGTCGCTTACCCGGAAATCGCACTGGCCAACTTCGACAGGAGCGAGAAGATCGCCGAATTTGTGCTGAAACAACTGAACGAGCAGTCGCTGAGTGAGAGCGAGAAGTTTTTCGTCGTCGTGATCGTGGGCGCCGAGCTCCTGGAGGCTGACTTCCGGTTAGCCAACAACGCCCTCGGTTGTGCAAGGCGGCAGGGAGAGAGTTGAGTTCGCGAGAAAACCGACTGGATCCACAGGGCCTGCAAACGCCGCTCCCCTAAACCTCCCTGCACCGATTGCATTCCCCGCCGCCTGAGTCTCGCATCAGTGGCCAGCCTGACCACTCCGGGGCGCAGGACGAGTCCTGCGCCCCGAGCTTCTGGGGAACACCAGTGTTGGCGGCTACCGGCCCCGAGCCCATGCGCCGGACCGCCCCGTGCTATGCTGGGGCGGACGGCGCCGCCTCGAGGCGCCCGCGCGCAAAGGAGTCCCCCATGTGCGCCGCATCCGCTGCCGAGCTCAGCCGTCGGGAGTTCCTCGCCGCGCCTATGATAGCTCCTCCCGGAGCCCGCCGCCCCAACATCGTCTTCATCCTGGCTGACGATCTCGGCTGGGGTGACCTCGGCTGTTACGGGCAGCGCTGGATCCGCACGCCGAATCTCGACCGGCTGGCCCGCGAGGGGACCCGCTTCACGGACGCTTACGCCGGCTGCACGGTCTGCGCCCCCTCCCGCAGCGTCCTCATGACCGGCCTCCATATGGGCCACACCTCCGTGCGCGCCAACACAGGCGGCATCCCGCTACTCCCCGAGGACTTCACCGTCGCCGAACTGCTGGCCGGGGCCGGATACCGCACGGGCTGCTTCGGCAAATGGGGGCTGGGCGAGATCGGTACCCAAGGCGTCCCCTGGAAGCAGGGTTTCGAGGAATTCTTTGGTTACCTGCATCAGGTCCATGCCCATTTCTACTATCCGCCGTATCTGTGGGAGAACGATCGTAAGTTCTACTTACACGAAAACCGGAACGGACGCCGCGGCACTTATTCGCACGACGTCATCGTCGAGCGGGCGCTCGCCTTCATCCGCCGCTGTCGCAATGAGCCGTTCTTCTGCTATGTGCCTTTGACCATCCCGCACTGGGAGCTGTTAGTTCCCGAAGATTCGCTGGCCGAGTATCGGGGAAAGATTCCGGAGGCCGGTCCCTACCGCGATCCCCGCGGGCACTACGCCGAGCAACCCTGGCCGCGGGCCGCCTACGCCGCCATGATCACCCGCATGGATCGGGACGTCGGGCGACTTCTCGACCTGGTGGCCGAGCTCGGGCTGGAGCGCGACACCGTGGTTTTCTTTTCCAGCGACAACGGGGCCGCCGAGCGGCTCCGCAAGGACGATTTTTTCCAGAGCTACGGGCCCTTTCGCGGGCACAAACAGAACCTTTACGAAGGCGGCATCCGCGTGCCCATGATCGTTCGCTGGCCCGGGCGTATTCCCGCCGGCCGCGTCAGCCGCTTCGCGTGGGCCTTTCAGGACTTCTTGCCCACGGCCGCCGAGCTGGCCGGCGTCCCCCCGCCCAGGGGCATTGACGGCGTCTCGGTTCTGCCGCACCTGCTGGGCCGTCCCCAGCGACCGCACGAGTCTCTGTACTGGGAGCTGCCGCGCTACGACAGGGCGAACGGAACCTTCCGCGACGAACTGCCCATGCAGGCCATCCGCATGGGCGATTGGAAGCTGATTCGGCCGGCGCCAGGCGGCCACCTGGAGCTCTACGATCTGCGCAGCGATCCGGGCGAGACGCGCGACCTGGCCTCACGCCATCCGGATCGGGTCCGTCACATGGAAGCCGTCATGCGCGCCGCCCGCACTCCGCCCCGTCCGCAGCGCGAGCCAGACTCGGAGTGGCACATCCCGATGAGGTCCCTGGCGTCCCCTCCGACTTCAGCGCAGTAGGCGGCCCAATTCGCGCAGGGGGCTTCCCGCGGGCCACAACCGGACGCCCACCGAGGCCAGCACCGCGTCTTCCCGAGGAGCCCCTTGCCCACCCACGATCCAACGGATCCCGGGTAAGCTGCGGATCAGATCCGCCAGGGCATCGCGGTTGGCCTGGAAAGTTGCCGGCAGGGTTACCGATAGCACGACGACATCCGGTCTAACGGACCGGCAGGCGGTCCCTAAATCCGCCAGAGGCAGCGCCTGACCGAGATGCACGACGCGGAACCCACGGCGAGCCAATTCGTAGCCCACCATCAACAGACCGAGTTCGTGGTTCTCATCGGGGAAGCAAGCCGTCAGCGCGCTGCGGTCGCTCGCCCGCACCGCCGCCGCCTCGATCAGACGCCGCAACCGGTGAGCGAAGAGTTGGGTCGCCATGTGCTCGCCGGCGATGCTGCACTGTCCGCTCGCCCAAAGCTCACCGATCTGGCGGGCCGCCGGCTCGAGGATCCGTTCGATGGCCACTTCCGGCGAAAGGCGCGCGAAAACCTCATCGAGGGCCTGTTGCAAGCCCGAGGCGTCCACGGCCCGCACGGCCTCGAGCATGACCTCCCGCAGCCGCTGGAGTTCCTCGGCTGCCGGAGTGGTACCCGCGCCAGAGGACTCCGCCGAGGAGCTCAACAACGCCTCGCGGCCTAGCGCGGCCAACTCGCCGATGCTGCGGCCTTGAGCTAGCAATCGGCGGATATGGTGCAGGAGCCGGAGGTCCTCAGTTGTGTATAACCTCTGTCCACCTTTTCCCCGTACCGGCTTGAGGATTCCGTAGCGTCTCTCCCACGCCCGGAGGAGTTCGGGGGAGAATCCAGTGAGGCGTCTGACGGCGCCGACCTTGTACAAGTCCCTCATGATCAATAGATTAGCACCACTCAAAGATTTTGTAAAGAAAAAATTGCACGACGTCTTGACAAGATGCGGACATAAGCTATACAATGGAGCCGTATGACACCTCAACCCACTCAGAGGAGGACACCACCGATGAGATTGCGTTCCCTGGCGATCGCCGGCCTGGCGTTCGCCTTATCTGCCGTGAATTTGCGGGCTGATCACCACATGGCGCGGTCCGCCGACATTGTAGACACTGCCGTGGCCGCCGGGCAGTTCAAGACCCTGGCGACGGCGCTCAAGGCTGCGGGATTGGTCGAGGCGCTGAAAGGCCCCGGGCCGTTCACCGTTTTCGCTCCCACCGACGAGGCCTTCGCCAAGCTGCCGGCCGGAACCTTGGATGATCTGCTGAAGCCGGAGAACCGCGACAAGCTGCGCAGCATTTTGACCTACCACGTGGTTTCCGGCAAGGTCATGTCTTCGCAGGTGGTCAGGCTGCGCGAGGCCAAGACCCTGAACGGTCAGAGCGTGCGCATCCGGACGCGTGACGGCAAGGTCTCCGTGGACAATGCGACCGTAGTGAAGCCCGACATCGAGACCTCCAACGGCGTGATCCACGTCATTGACGCTGTGATTCTTCCCAAGCAGTGAGGCCTCAGCCTACCCTGCTGCGGCCGGCGCTCAGCGCCGGCCGCTTTTTTATTTGGCCCGAGCCGAGGGAGCCGTCAACAAGCTGTGATGGCGGCTGTAACCGAAGTAGATCGCGTAACCGAGGATGAGCCAGCCGATCAGCCGCGCCCAGTTCGGCCACCCCAGTCCCAGCATCATCGCCAGGCAGGTCAGGATGCCGAGGATGGGGACCAGCGGCACTAGCGGCGTGCGGAAGGGCCGCGGAGCATGCGGATTCGTGCGGCGCATCACCAGCACTCCCGCGCACACGATGACGAAGGCCAGCAGCGTCCCGATGGAGGTCATCTGCCCCACCATCGAGATCGGGGCGAACGCCGAGAACAGGCTGACGAAGATCATCAGCAGCAGATTGGACTTCCACGGCGTGCGCCAGCGCGGATGGATCTCGCTGAAAACCGGCGGCAGCAGCCCGTCGCGCGACATCGAGAAGAAGACCCGCGATTGGCCGAGCAGCATGACCAGGATGACCGAGGTCAGCCCGGCGATGGTGGCCAGCTTGATGGAGCCCTTCAACCATTCATACGGGGTGTTGGCGATGGCCAGCGCCACCGGCGCAGCGTTTCCGCGGAAGCGCGAGTAGTGCTCCAGGCCCGTCATCACGTAGGCGAACAGCACGTAAAGCACGGTGCAGATGGCCAGCGATCCGATGATGCCGATGGGCATGTTGCGCTGAGGATTGCGGGCCTCTTGCGCCGCCGTGGAGACCGCGTCAAAGCCGATATAAGCGAAGAAGATGATGCCCGCGGCGCGCAGGATGCCGCTCCAGCCGAACTCGCCGAAATGCCCGGTGTTCGGTGGGATGAAGGGCACATAGTTCTCGGGGCGGATGAAAGCCCACCCGGCCAGAATGAAGGCCACCACCACGCTGACCTTGATGATGACCATGATCGAGGTGGCGCGCGCCGACTCCCGAATGCCCGTCATCAGCAGCAGGGAAATGACCACCACGATGAACACCGCAGGCAAGTTGATGAGGCCGTGCACCTGGGTTCCATCGGGCAGCATCACGGGCTGCCAGGGCGAGGCGATCAGCTCATAGGGCAAATCCACGCCCCAGTCGTGCAACAGCGAGACCATGTAACTGGACCAGGAGATGGAGACCGTGGCGGCGCCGATGGCGTATTCCAGCACCAGACTCCAACCGATGGTCCAGGCCAGGAATTCGCCCATCGTGGCGTAGGCGTACGTGTAGGCCGAGCCGGCCACCGGAATCATGGTGGCGAACTCGCTGTAGCAGAGGCCCGCGAAAGCGCAGCCGATGGCGGCGAAGACGAACGACAGCACCACAGCCGGACCGGCGTATTCGGCCGCCGCGATGCCCGTCAACGAGAACAGGCCGGCCCCGATGATGGCGCCGATGCCCAGCGAGATCAGGCTGCCGGGACCGAGAGCGCGCTTCAGGGTGTGAGCCTCGGCCTCGCGTTGCAGATCAGCCAGGGGTTTCGTGGCGAACAGGCTCATCGCATCTCCTCGATGTCGTTCATGCGGGCGCGCTCTGCCGCCTGCGCCACCAGAAGTAGAAAGGAACTCCCGCCAGAACGATGAGCAGGCCGGGCCAGGTGTATCGGGGTTTGTAGATCAGCAACAGGACTTCGATCAGGCCGGCCAGCACCAGGTACAGCGCAGGAAGCACCGGATAACCCAGGGCGCGATAGGGACGCGGCATATCGGGTCGTGAACGCCGGAGCACAAAGACGCCCGCAATGGTCAGAATATAGAAAAGTAAAACAGCGAATATAACATAGTCGAGCAAGTCGCTGTAAGTTCCCGATATCGTAAGCAGGCAGGCCCACACGCACTGTACGGCCAGCGCCACATTGGGCGTGCGGCGCCGCGGATTCAAATCCGCCAGGCGGCGAAACAGCAAGCCGTCCAGGGCCATGGCGTAGTAAACGCGCGCGCCCGCCAGGATCATCCCGTTGGCGCAACCGAAGGTCGAGATCATGATGGCGGCGGCCATCACCGTGACGGCCGCAGGCCCCAAAATGCGGCCCGCCGCGGCCGTGGCCACCCGATCTTCGGGCGCGTGCTGGATGGCTTCCAGAGGCAGCACGCTCAGGTAAACGAAATTGCACGCCAGATAGAGAAGCGAAACCACGCTCACCCCTAGCGCCAGAGCCAGCGGCACGTTGCGCCGCGGATTCCGGATCTCGCCGGCGGTGAAGGTCACGTTGTTCCAGGCGTCGGAGGAAAACAGCGCACCGACCATGGCTACGCCCACCAGGCGCACGGACGTGAAATCCCAGTCCGCGCCCTGCCAGAAATTCGCGAAATTCCGGCTTAGAGCCTCCGCGTTGCGGCCCAGCGCAGCGCCCAGGCCGATCAGTCCCAGCAGTGCGCCCGTCTTGGCGAAGGTGAAAATGTTTTGCACCAGGGCGCCGGCGCGCACCCCGCGCGTGTTGATCCAGGTGAGCCCGGCCAGCACTGCGATCGCCGTGAGCTGTTGCGTATTCACGCCCACAGGCCCGGCGCGCAGGATCCAGCGGTCCGCGGCGATCCAGGGGAAGAACACGCCCGCGAATTTCGCGAAAGCGACGGCCACGGCCGCGATGGTGCCGGTCTGGATCACCAGCAGCAACGTCCAGCCGTAAAGGAAGCCGCTCAACGGACCGAAGGCCTCGCGCAAGTACACGTACTGGCCTCCCGCCTTCGGCATGGCTGCCGCCAGCTCGCCGTAACTGAGCGCCGCGATCAGAGTCAGCAGGGCGGTCACCGCCCAGGTCATGATCAACAGGCTGGGGGAGTTGACCTGGCGCGCGATGTCGGCCGAGACGATGAAAATGCCCGAGCCGATCATCGAGCCCATCACCAGAGAGGTAGCGTCCAGCAGGCCGAGGCCCTGGATCAGGCTGACGTCGGACTTAGCAGTCGAAGCCATTCTTCCACCCGTTGGCGCAGCGCTGCGGGTGTGCACGGCTGCGGCAGCAGATCGCTGATGACAGCCACGGCCTCGGCGCCCGCGGCCAGAACCTCCAGTGCGCGGGTGCGTGTGATGCCTCCGATGGCCACCAGAGGCCGGCCCGCGCGGCGAGCCTGCTCGGCCAGCGCGGGAAGCAGATCCAGGCCCACGACCGGGTCGGGGTTTTCTTTGCTGGCGGTGGGGAAGATGGGACCGAAGGCCAGATAATCGGCCGGTTCTTGTAACGCCGCGGCAAACTGCTCGCGGTTGTGTGTGGAAAATCCCAGCGGACGTTCAGGGCCCAGAAGGCGGCGCGCTTCTGCGGGCGGCAGATCATCCTGACCCACATGCAGGCCCGCGTCCAGAAGCCGCGCAACGTCGGCCCGATCGTTGACGATGAAAAGCGCTCCGGCGCGACGACACAGATCCGCAATTCGTTCGGCGGCCTGAAACAGGGCGCGCGAGAAGTGCCCCTTGTGGCGGAGTTGGAGCACGCCGACCCCGGCTTCCAGCATGACCTCCGCGGCTCGCTCCGGCGCAAGGCCTACACGGTCCAGCCAGGCGGTGTCCAGAATCGGATACAGGCGCGGAAGGCGAAGCGTCAAGTCCATTATGATAGCGTGTTAGATGATGAAACTGCACATTAAATCGCCCGGTGAAGCTCCGGGCGTCTATCCCATTGCACGACGCGGTCACGAACTGCGACATCTTTCATTCACTGTGATCGAGCTGGGCGGCAGCCTCCGCGCCGTCGCGCTGGAAAGCGGCGAGGAGGAGTTGGCGCTGGATTTCTATACCGGTCCGGTGCGTGTGGAGGTGGAGCATGCGGGCGGCTTGTGGACGGCGGAAATCCCCGAGCGGCGCTCGCTCAAAGAAGCCGGGCCCATGGTGTACGTGCCGGCGGGTGCGCGCTTGAAGCTCAGCGCGCTCGACGGTCCCAGCCGCGTGGTGGCTGCGGGCGCGCTGGGAAAGCCGGGAGTCGCGCCTGTTCTGGTGGGTCCTGATCAGGTCGTCACGCGCGAGGTCGGTCGCGACAACTGGACTCGCACCGTCTATACGCACATCGCCGATAACGTGGATGCGGCGCGGCTGATTACCGGCGAGACGGTGAGCCGTCCCGGCGGCTGGTCCAGCTGCCCGCCGCACAAGCACGACCGGCGCTCGGAGTCGGAAGCGCCTATGGAAGAGGTCTACTACTTTCAGGTGGAGCCCAAGCAGGGCTTCGGGTTTATTCGCGTCTACACCGACCCTGATGATCCCGAGCCGTTCGATTACGCCTTTGCGGTCGAGCACGGCGATACGGTGCTCATTCCCAGAGGCTATCATCCGGTGGCCTGCTGCCCCGGCTACACCTTGAACTACGCGTGGTTCCTGGCGGGCGAAGGCCGCAAATACGGCGCCTGGCGGGACGACCCCCGTCACGCCTGGATCAAAGATTGACAAGGAGCGTTGAGCATGCTTACGCGGCGGGCGTTTCTGGCGAGCGCGCCGCTGGTGCGAACCGTCCGGGCCGCCGAGCGGCGCAACGTGCTGTTCGTGGTGGCCGACGATTTGAACAACGCCATGAGCTGCTACGGCCATCCGGTGGTCAAGACGCCGGCCGCGGATCGCCTGGCGCGGCGCGGCGTGGTTTTCGACCGGGCCTATTGCCAGTTTCCGCTCTGTCAGCCCTCGCGCGCGTCGTTCTTGAGCGGACGACGCCCGGAGACCACGCGGGTGTGGACCCTGGACACGCCCACACGCAAACATTTGGGCGACATTTTGTTTTTGCCCGAGTACTTCCGCCGCAGCGGCTGGTACAGCGCCATGGTGGGCAAGGTCTACCACACCGGCGAATGTTGCGAGGATCCCCGCTCCTGGGACGAAGAGCACCGCGAATTCGGCAAGAACCCGCCCGAGAGCGAAATCCTCCGGCGCGTCAAAGCCGAGGGGCCGCGCGGCCACACCTTTGAATGGGCGGTCTTGAAGACTCCCGACGAGCGCACGCCCGACGGCATCGTGGCCCGCCGAGCCGTCCAGATCATCGAGAAGCTGCATAAGCAGGGCCGGCCCTTTTTCCTGGGCGTCGGATTTCGGCGGCCGCACGCCCCCTACGCCGCGCCCGAGAAGTACTTTGCGCTGTATCCGCCGGAAAAAATGCCGCTACCGCCGAAGCCGCCCGAAGGCTACCGCGTGCTGCCCGCGGCGCTCAACCACGAACCTCCGCCGCAGCCCCTCTCCGACCGACAGGTACAGGAGTTTCTGGCCGCCTACTATGCCTCGGTCAGCTTCATGGACGCGCAGTTGGGCGTACTGCTGGACGCTCTGGACGCCCTGAAGTTGTGGGACAACACCGTGGTGGTATTCTTTGCAGATAACGGCTACCATTTGGGCGATCACGGCGGGTTGTGGCACAAGAACACGCTGTTCGAGGAGTCGGCCCGCATACCCCTGCTGGTGTGGGCGCCGGAACGCCGGGGCATGGGATCGCGCTCGCCGCGCCTGGTAGAGCTGGTGGATTTGTATCCCACGCTCACGGAACTGTGCGGACTGGCGCCGCCGGAAGGTTTGGAGGGCACGAGCTTCGTTCCCCTGCTGGATCAACCGATGCGCCCGTGGAAGCGCGGGGCCTTTACCATGCAGGGCCGGGGTAGGGAACGCACCGAGGCCGCGCGCGAAATACTGTTCCTGGGTCATTCCGTGCGCACCGAGCGCTGGCGTTACACCGAGTGGGACGGCGGCCGCGAAGGCGTCGAGTTATACGATCACGACAGCGACCCGGGCGAGCTGCACAACTTAGCCGGTAGCGCCAGGCATCGCGCGACCGAGCGGGAGCTGCGCGATTTGTTGCGGCGGGGCTGGCGCGCCGCGTTGCCGCAGGGCTGAGATGCGGGCTGCGCTTTTGGCTGTAGCCGCCCTCGCGGCCTGCCAGTTGACGGCCCACTGGGGACCGCGCAACGAAACCCCGGATGAGAAGCGGTTCGCCGCGGTCTGGCACGTGTCGCCCCGCGGTTCCGATCTCGAAGGCCGAGGCGCCCCGCAGCAGCCGTGGCGAACCATCCGCCGCGCCCTGGATGCCTGCGCCGGCGCACAAGCTACACGCCGCTGCGCCGTGAAAGTGGCTGCGGGGATCTACCCGGAAGTCCCCATCGTGCTTCGTCCCTACGTCGAGCTCTACGGCGGATTCGACCCGGTCGCCTGGAGGCGCGACATCTTCGCCCACGCCAGCATCCTCGATGGCGGGCAGCAGCAGCGAGTTTTAGTAGGCGCTGACCATGCCGTGCTGGACGGCTTTCACATTCGCGGCGGCGCAGTGCGTGGTCCGGGAGGAGGCCTGCTGTGCGAGGGGACCTCGCCCAGCGTCCGCAACAACGTTTTCCTCGATAACCGAACGCTGGCCCCACAGCCCTGGAACCCGCGCCACTGGCACGAGACGGCAAACGACGGGGGCGCGATTGCTTGCCTCGCCGGGGCGCGGCCCCGCATCGAACACAACCTGTTCGTCGCCAACTTCACCGAGATCGGGCGCGGGGGCGCGGTGGCTTACAGCCGCGCCGGAGGACGTCTGGAGGGCAACGTCTTCTGGAACAATACCGCGGGCGTGGCCGACCCCATGCGTTCGAGCGACGGGGGAGCCGTTTCCATCTGGGACTGGTCGGACCCGGTGGTGGAAGACAACCTGGTGTTGGAGAACCGGGCAGTGGCGCGCAACGACGGCGGCGGGATTTTCGTTGCGCTGTGGGCTTCGCCTGTCCTCCGCCGCAATCGGATTGTCGGTAACTATGCGGACGACGACGGAGGAGGAGTGTTCATCGGCGGGCAAAAGCATCACTACGACACCCTTCCGGACCCGATGCCCCCGGCCGACAAGTACTTGGTCAAGGTCCTCGCCAACGTCATCGCCGGCAACGGCAGTTCCGGCGCCGCCTCCGGCGCTCTGCGCGTCACCATGGAGAGCCGGGTCCTTTTCGCCAATAACATCGTGGCTGAGAATCTAGGACCGGCGCGGTTTCAGCGCAGCGAAGTTACGGTGATTCATAACACATTTTTGAACCTCGTAAGACATGAGGAGCTTCGAGACCATTTTCAGCCGCCGGTTTTTGCCAATAATATTTTCCGGGAAGGATTTCAGTCCGAAAATGGAGTAACTGCCAGTTACTCGCATTTTCCGACACATGCTCCGGGCGAGGGGAATTTCGCCGGCCGCCCCGGTTTCCTCGAGGATGAGGTGCGGATCGTGGCGATGCGATCCACATTTTCCAGAGAGCGATTCCAAACCGAGATCGAGGCCCAAGGCGCCTGGCATGAGGTTCGGGGGCGCGTCGTCAAATCGGGCGGAAGGTGGACGGTGGCGGCCGGGGGCAGCCAGGGGCGGTTTTGGGTGTGGGGCGATTTTTCACGCGAGCGGGTGTTCGAGTTCCTGCCGACCTACCGGCTGGCGCCGGGCTCCCCCTGCATTGACGCCGGCGACAACACCCACTCCATCGAGGAAGACCGTCAGGGCCGCCGCCGGCCGCTCAACGGCGGCAAAGCCTTGCGGGTGGACGTCGGCGCCCACGAGTTCGATCCTGACCAGAGGAGGTAAGCGACCTTGCGAGGGAACCTTGCGATCGCCGCGCTACTGACTTGCGCAGCCTGGGCGCAACCGGAGCCAAGCTGGACGCCCAAACGCATCAACAAGGCGATCGAGCTGCTCGAAATGGGACAGCCGATCTACTACGCCGCAGCTTACGGAGGATACGAGGAAGGGAAAAAGCTCGCGCAGACCTGGGCCGATTACATCACCTACGATATGGAACACAACCCGCTGGATTTCGGCAGGCTGCGCGAGTTCATGCGGGGCCTGGTTGACGGCGGGCCGACGCGCAGCGGGCACCGCACTCCGGCCGTCATCGTGGTGCTTCCGGTGCTGGGCCTGGACGGTCCCACGATGCAGGCGGGCGCCTGGATGATTCAACAGGCATTGGCCCAGGGAGTGCACGGGGTGCATCTGGCGCGCGCTCGCGATCCCGAGGCCGTCAAGCGCTTCGTGCAGGCAGCGCGCTATCCCTTCCAGAAGCGCGGCGTGGAGATCCTCGGCCTGGGAACGCGCGGCTGGGGCAGTCAGGAGTTTGCGGCCTGGGTTTGGGGAGTCACGCCCCGGCGTTACCTGGAAATTGCCGACGTCTGGCCGCTGAATCCGGAAGGCGAGCTGATGTTGGGCCTCAAGCTGGAAGACCCCCAAGCCATCGCTCGGGCCGAGGAAAGCCTCGCCGTGCCGGGCATCGCTTTCGCCGAGCACGGCCCCCGCGACCTTGGCCTTTCTTACGGCTATCTGGAGGGGCGCGCCGATCCTCCCGTGCCGGAAGAGGTGCGGCGCGCCGGTCAGTATGTGCTGTCATTATGCAAGAAGTACAAAGTAGCCTTCCTCGACAACGTGCTGCCGGAAAATGTGACTCAGCGGATTGACGAAGGGGTCATGATCGGCGCCGGCCGCCGGCAGGATTCCGCCGAAGTGGGACGCCGTTACACCAAGCGCAAGATGCCGTGGTAAGGACGGCGCCCGCGGCGTCGTGTATCATCGAGGCGGAGGTGGTGCTCATGCAGCGGTTGGTGACGATGAGCAGGCGTGATGTGCTGAAAGCTTCGGCAGCCGCGATGGGCGGCTCGGCGCTGGCTGGCGGAGCGCCCGCGGCCAGGACCAAGGTCGCGGTGGTCCGCACCGAAGACCGGCGGCAAGGCGTGCGAGAGGTTCTTCGCTTGTTGGAGTTCCCGTCGCCCAAGGGTCGCCCGGTCTTACTGAAACCCAACTTCAACACCGCCGATCCGGCCCCTGGCTCGACGCACAATGACACGCTTCGGGAACTGATTGTGGAGTTGCGCCGCCGTGGCGCCAAAGCGATTACCATTGGCGAGCGGAGCGGTCCTCCGCCCACGCGGAAGGTGATGGAGGAGAAGGGCATCTTCGAGCTGGCCAGGGAACTCGACATCAGAGTGATCAACTTCGAGGAGCTGGAAGATGCCGATTGGGTCCATTGCAATCCGCCCGGCAATCACTGGCAGAACGGTTTCTGGATTCCGAAGGTGGTGGCGGAGGCCGAGTATGTCGTCGCCACCTGCTGCCTGAAGACGCACCGGTACGGCGGCGTCCACACCATGGCTCTGAAGCTGGCCGTAGGCCTGACGCCGAAGAGGCTGATGCGCGAACTCCACGGCAACCGCGAACACATGCGGCGAATGATCGCCGAGATCAATACCGCTTACAAGCCGCAGCTCATCGTGATGGACGGCGTGGAGGCCTTCGTGGACGGAGGCCCTTCGCAGGGCAAGCGCGTGGCGGGCAACGTTTTCGTGGGAGGGACCGATCGGATCGCGGTTGAGGCTGTGGGGCTGGCCATTTTGAAGGAGCTGGGATCAAACCCCGCCATTATGGAGCGGAAGATCTTCGAGCAGGAGCAAATCGCGCGCGCCGTCGAGCTTGGCTTGGGAGTCAGCCGACCTGAGCAGATTGACATTGTGGCCGGCGACCAAAGCAGCCGCGCTCTGGCGTCCCGGATCCGCGCCCGCCTGGCCGCGGGATGAGCGGAGCGGGCCCGTCCGGCAAGACGGGCCCGCTCAGGCACCGCAGTCTCAGAAGTACAGCTTCAGCGAAAGCTGGATGATGCGCGCATCACGAGCGCTGGTAAACGCCCCGGTGTTGGGATTCTGGTTCACACCTTGCGGATCAAAACGGAAGCCGGAATCCAATCCCGAAAACTGGGTGTGGTTCCAGGCGTTGAACATTTCCGTACGGAATTGGATGAAGCGCTCTTCGGAGTACAGCGGCACACGCTTGGAGATCGCGATGTCCCAGTTGTTGGTGCCCGGACCGTGCAGGTAGTTCAGGCCGCTGTTGCCGAAATCGCGCAACGGGGTTCGCCGGAAGACATCCGTGTTGAAGTTACGGTAGAAGGTCTTCTCGCTCTTCTTCAAGCGCGGATTGCCCACCACCGTAATCCGAGCGCCCTCGGTCGAACCCGTGATGTCCTGGCCGTCGGTGGTCGAGAAGCCCGGCGTGAACGGCGCGCCGGTCATAAACATGGTCATGCCCGAGAGCTGCCAGTGATCCAGGAACCAGCCCAGCGGCTTGCTGCCCACGCGTGCGCCCAGTTTGGGCAAGTCCCAGATGTAGTTGAGCACGAACACGTGGGGCCGATGCCAGGCCAGCGGGCCGTAGTTTCGCTGGCGCGGCGAGAAGTAAGGACTGATCGCGGAGTAATCGGTTCCCACGATGCCCAGGGTCTTCGAGAACGTGTAAGCCAGGCCGAACTGGAAGCCGCGGGTATATCGGCGGTTGGCGGAAACCTGCAAGGAGTTGTAATTCGAGGTCGCTGAGAACTCTTGCAGATTGATGTCCGCAAAGCCCTTGATGGGACGGAAGAAATTGTCAGGCAAAGGACGACCCGGCTGAGTCGGATCCTGGTTGGCCGGATCGAAGCGTCCGTACATGGGAATCGGATTCAAATTCCGCCGGATAATCAGATGCCGCCCAAGCCCTCCGACATAAGACACATCCACCGTGGTGTCCCAGATCTGGTGCTGGATGCCAAAGCTGTAGTTCATGGTGGTGGCCAGCTTGTTATGCCCCAACAAGGTAGTCAGACTCGAAGGCCCGATGGCTCCACCCGAGGCCGCATAGGTGTCCAGACTGCCGAAGTACAGCGTAGGTGAGTACGCCACGGGCGGGTTGCCGTTGGTGTAGAAGGTCGGGTTGCCTTGCGGCCGGTCTTTGAACATGCCAAATCCACCACGCAACGCGGTCCTGCCGTTACCGAACAGGTCATAGGCGAAGCCCAGCCTCGGCCCAACGTGCAGCCAGGGCGTGGTATACATACCGGGCGGATACCCGTCCTTGCCGCCGATCTTCATGCCGTTAGCCGGGTCACCCGTTCCGGGAACGAACAGGCCGATCAAGGGAACCGGCGCAAAAGCCTTCGAAATTGGATCCTGCGCTACCCGGCGGCCTGTGGCGTCGCGGGCCGGCACGTAGAGCGCCGGAGCACGCCGGATGTCATAGAAGTTGGGATCCCAGGTCGCGCAGGTGCGGTTGAGGTCTTCCATCGGCGGCAGATGGTAAAAGCGCACACCGATGTCCAGGGTCAGCCGCCTGTTGACGCGCCAGTTGTCCTGGACGTACCACTCAACGTTCCAGAACCACCAGTCGCCGTCCACACGGGCCGTAGCTTCCGAGTAAGTGTTGATGACCCCCAGAAGCGCGTTGGCGAAGCTGTGGTTCGTGTCGAACGGATTGTTGGTGTTGCGGGAGAAACTGAACGCCCCACGGTAGTTGCCGCCGCCCACCTGGAACTTACCGGTGCGCTCGATGTACACGCCGGCCTTGAAGTTGTGCGAGCGCCAGACCTTGCTGACGTTGTTCACGAAGCTGTAAATATCGTTGTAATTCAGATAGGGGACGTTGCCCAATCCGTAGGCGATGGTGTTGGCAGGCTGGCCGCCGAACGCGATGTTGGGACCGTAGTTGGACGAAGCCGCCGGCAGGTAGGTCTGCGGCGAAGCCTGGTCGCGGAACCACTGCGGTGGGTTCCCCATTTTGGAGCGGTCCACCAGAGTCTTGTCAACCGGGTCGAAGTACAGGTTGTTACGGCTCTTGCCAAAGATGAACTCGTTGACCAGGGTGGGCGAGAACATTTTTGTCAAGTGGACCACCTGGCCCTTGCCGGGCTGCCCGAAACGAACAGGCGTCAAATAGTAATTGATCGCGCCGTTCACCCACATCCCGTAGGGAGTGTCCTGCTCGTCAGTGTCCTTGATGTAGCGCCAGTAAACCTTGAAGCTATCCGAGAGGTTGGCGTCAATGCGTATCATGTCCTGGCGCTTGGGATAGGCTCCGCTGTAAGCGCTCCGGAAGTTGCGCTGCCAGACCAGACGCGGATCGGGATCCGTGTAGTTGGGCAGCGGGAAGAAGTTCAGAATGGCCTGTCCCAGCTTGTTGATCCGATCCTTCGGAACGATGTTGCCCGGGAAAGGCTGGCCTGTGAGCGGATCCCGAACCGGGATCAGTGCGCCGTTGACGTCACGGCTGTTGGAGAAGTTGCCTTCGCGCTCCAGGGCCGTGGGCGTGTTCACGAAACGGGTGCCGTAATCCCTCTTCATCCCCACGTATTCTTGTGAGAAGAAGAAGAACAACTTGTCCCTATCGGTATTGAATTTCCTCGGGATATACACCGGTCCGCCGATCGAGAACCCGCTGATGCGGTAGCGGTAGGGCGATTTGGGAGTTCCGGTCCGATTGTTGAAAAAGTTGTTGGCGTTGAGGCTCTCGTGACGGTAGAAGTTGTAAGCCGTGCCGTGGAAGTCTCTGGTCCCTGACTTTGTGATCACAGTAATGACGCCCCCACCGTTGCGGCCGAATTCAGCCTGATAGTTGGACGTCATGATCTTGATCTCGGCGATGGAATCCATGTTGGGCTGGAAGTGCACGGTGGAGTTGGAGCCGGTGTCCAGATCGGTGATGCCGTCAATCGCCAGGTTCTTCTGGTTCTCGCGGTTGCCGTTGATGAACGTGCCGCGGATGGAATCCGGCGACATCGTTTCACGCCGCTGACTGAAGTTATCCACCACGCCCGGCACCGTGAGCAAGAGGGCGAAGAAGTCCCGCCCCTTGACCGCGATGTTCTGAATCTGGTCCGGCGTGATGGTGCCGGATTTCTCGGCGCTGGCGAGCTGAATCGCCGCGGCCTCGGCGGCCACGCTGATCGTCTCCCGGACCTCACCCAACTGGAGCGTAAGGTTGCCCAGGACTCGGACTTCACTCGCCGTGACGACGATATCCCTGGTTTCCAAGGTCTTGAAGCCGGTAGCCTCGACCTTCAAGGTATAGGTCCCGGCCAGGACGTTTGGGAAAATGAAGCTGCCATCTGCGGCGGAGGTAGCTCGCAACAGGGCGCCGGTGGCTTGATTTGTCAAGCTACACTGGGCCCCGGGAACGGCTGCCCCGCTCGGATCTACCAGCACGCCGCGGACGGAACTGGAAATGTTCTGCCCCAGAAGCCAGGAGCAGTATACAAGCGCGAGGCACAGTAATCCTGCACGCTGCTTCATAATCGACCCCCTTTTGCCATGTTGCTGCGGATTCCCCCACCCCTGGGGAATCCGGCAGTATTATACTCCCAACCTTTACTGCTTACAAGAGGTATTTTGCACTCTTCCGGCGCCTTGGATTCCGCCCCGGTCGCCGGGATGGCTTTCCCGTGCAGGCTCGCAATGCGGGTAAAATAGATCGCCACTAGCAGAAAGGGAAAGCTATGGCGATGACAAGGCGTCAAATGCTGGCCGCTGCAACAGCGGCCTGGAGCGCCGGGGCGGCGGATCCCCGTCCCACGGTGTGCGCGTTTTCCAAGCATTTTCAGTGGGCGGGAGTTGAGGAGATGGCGCAGGTCGTAGCCGCCCTGGGCTACGAGGGGGTGGACCTCACTGTGCGTCCCGGCGGTCACGTCGAGCCGGCCCGGGTCGAAGACGATCTGCCCAAAGCCTCAGACATCATCCGCAAGGCAGGCTTGAAGCTTCCCATGGTCACTACCGCCATCCGAGACGCCACCACGCCCTACGCGGAAACCGTGATCAAAACTTGCGCCGCGCTGGGCATTCGCCTCTATCGGTGGGACGGCTTCCGCTATGAAGGCCCGGGCCCGCTACCGCAGCAGTTGGACGCCTTGCGGCCACTGGTGAAGGACCTGGCGGCCCTCAACCGCCGCTACGGCGTATGCGCCATGTATCATACGCACTCGGGACCCGGGCGCGTCGGCGCCTCGATGTGGGACCTCTACTTGTTGCTCAAGGATTTTGATTCCCGGGCCGTCGCCGTCAACCTGGACATCGGCCACGCCACCGTCGAGGGCGGCTACGGCGGGTGGATCCACTCGACCCGCCTGCTGCTGCCCTACACCAGGGGCGTAGCGGTGAAGGACTTCCTCTGGCGGCAGAACGAGAAGGGGGCTTGGGTTCCCGGCTGGCGTCCCCTGGGTCAGGGAATGGTGAACTTCAAGCAGTTTTTCGCCATGCTAAAACAGGCCGGCTTCCACGGTCCGATCCAGCTTCACATGGAGTACCCGGAGTTGGCGGGCGCCGACCGAGGAGACCGCAGCTTCCGGATCCCCAGGGAGAAACTGCTGGAAATCATGCGCCGTGATGTGGACGCGCTGAAGAGCATGCTCAAGGAGGCGGGGTTAGCCTGAGCAAAGAGATGGCTGTTAGCTTGAGGAACCAATCGGCTTTGGTGGTGGGAGCATCGAGCGGCATGGGACGCGCCACGGCCGCAGCTCTGGCTCGCGAGGGAGCGCGCGTGATGGCGGCCGCGCGTCGGCAGGATCGGTTGGCCGAACTGTCCGCCGAAGTCCGCGCCGCGGGCGGAATCCTCGAGACCTTCCCGGTGGATGTGCGCGACCGCGCTCAAGTCAAAGCGATGGTGACCGCGGCGCAGGAGTGTTTCGGCCGCATTGACCTGATGGTGTATGCGACGGGAACCAACATTCCCGACCGGGCTTTCGCTGTGCTGAAGCCGGAAACCTGGGACATGATGCTCAGCGTCAACCTGACTGGCGCTTTCAACTGCACCTATGAAGTCGTCCCTCTGATGCGTGCCGCCGGCGGAGGCCTCATCATTTACATCTCAACCATCTCGGTCCACGTGCCCGATGTTTCGGGCGCCGCCTATCAAGCCAGCAAGCACGGGCTGTCAGGATTGGCGCACGCCGTGCGCATCGAGGAGAAAGTTCACGGCATCCGCACCTCGGTGATTTTTCCCGGACTCTGCCGTACCGAGCTGCTCGACAAGCGCCCGGCGCCCACGCCCCCGGAGATCCTGGCCAAAGCGTTGGAACCCGAAGACGTCGCGGATGCCGTGCTGGCCCTGGCGCGCCTGGAGCCGCGCGCCGTGGTTCCGGAAATGGAGCTGCTGCCCAGCCGCTTGTGACGGAGGCGCCCTTGGTCCTATGCCGCGCAAGCAAGGATCCGGCACTCCCAGCATTGATCCGCGTTACGCCTGCTTCCGTCTCCGCGTCGCTCCCTCGAAGATCCACGGCTGGGGCGTCTTTGCCGATGAGTGGATTCCGCCGCGCCGCAAGGTGATCGAATACACCGGCGAGCGAGTGAGCCGGCGCGAGGCCAAACGGCGGTCGCGCCGCTCGCGTGTCTGCCTTTTCGAACTCAATTCTTACTGGTGCGTGGACGGGGCCGTGGGCGGCAGCGGCGCTGAACTCATCAATCACTCCTGCGACCCCAATCTTTACGCCGTCATCCTGAAGGGTCACATCCTTTACATGAGTCGGCGAGCCATCGCTCCGGGCGAGGAACTTACCGTGGATTACCATTTAGCTCATGACACCGACCGCATTCCCTGCCGTTGCGGCTCGCCCAACTGCCGGGGTACGCTGAACCTGCCCCGGCCGCGGTAAGCTCGTCGCGCAAACGTCTCCGCGGACCCGCAAAACCCGTCTTCCTCGCTACGTGTGCGATCTTGCCCCCCTGTTGCGAAGGAGCCGCGCCGGGATTCGCCCGCAGCCCCGACCCCGTCCGCAAGCGCGCCTTCAGTACTCCAACCGAAGCGCCAACTGCAAGTTGCGGTTGTTCTTCGCCCGGCTGATGACGCCTCCGGAAATCACGTTCACGTTATTCTCCGGGTGATAGAAGTTCGGATGGTTCGGCAAGTTGAAGGCCTCAGCCCGGAACTGCAACGTGCATTTCTCCTGGATGCGGAAGCGTCGCGAGAGCGACGTGTTGATGATCACCGAACCCGGGCCGTCCAGGATGTTCCGCCCGGAGTTGCCGAAGCGATAGGAACCCGTCGGCACCGGCGGGAAGGCGTCCCGATCGAACCACATGTCGGGCGTGGGATGGGGAAGCGTCCCCTTGCGGATGCGGTCCGGACGCGTGGCTTCCCCCGCGCTGTAGTCTACGTTGGCCACACGCACGGTGAAGGGAGGACCCGTGTACAGTGTGCTGGTGCCCGCAACCTGCCAGTTCCGCAGGATTGGATGCCGCGAGATCCTGGGGCTCCAAATGAAGCTTGCGGCAAAGGCGTGCCCCACGTCAAAATCCGAGCGCCCGCGCTCCAGCCTCAGATTCCGTGCATCCTGCGCCATGGGGAAGTTATATTGAATGGTCCCGCCGACATTTGACGATTCATCCAACGATTTGGCGTAGGTGTAGGAGGCCCGCACAAACAACCGTTCCGAGAAGCGCCGTCGGATCGTGAACTGGCCGGAACTGTAAAAAGAGGTGGAGCCGTCGTTGATGATATTGATCGTGCCGAAGAAGGGGTAAGGACGCAGCGAGCGAGTTTCATAAGTGCGACCCGCCTGATTGATGTCGTAACGCCGCGGCAGGTGCGTCCCCTTGGATCCCGCGTACGCCATTTCGATCACGAAGCCGCCGACCTCCCGCTCCAAAGTAAGGTTATAGGCTTGCAGATATTGAGTTTGCGGTTCTGCGGTTTCCTGTCCGTAACTGCTGGTGACACCGCTGAACCCGCGCCGGGAGATCGGAAATGGATCGGATAACGTCAGGATATTCGGGTTGCTGCTCAGCCGACTGAACGTCTCCGTGATGGAAAAGGGAAACGTGTCGGCGTATTCATCCATGCGGTACAAGGAAAACGTGCCGTAGAAGATCCCGTAACCGCCCCGCAGGACCGTCCGCGTGTTCCCGAACATCCGCCACGCGAACCCAAAGCGCGGTCCAAAGTTGGTTCGATCCGTCTTGGTGATGGTGGGCGGCAGGCCCACGGCCGAAGCCTTCACCACGTAATTGGATAAGCGCACTGCCGCAATCCGCTCGTTGAACTCCGACTCCGAAAGGGTGCCCGTGCCCGCCACCACCACCTTTTCGAGCGGCGGCAAAAACATGGCCCAGGCGCCGAACTTCTCTCTCGGTGGTTTCATTAACTCGTAGCGCAGCCCCAGGTTGAGGGTGAGCGACGGCCGAAGCTTCAGGTCATCCTGAAAGAAAGCCGCGTATGTCCCCAGGAAGTGATATGGACCGGCAGCGTCCAACTGACGCCGCGAACTGCGGATCCAGCCCAGCATGAAGTCGGCTACCGAAAAGCGCGTAAAGCTGCCGTCGAAGCTTATCCGGCCGCGGGTATCGCCATAGTTGCGCGAAAAGTACTGTGCGCGAAGGTAATCAAAGCCGAATCGAGTGTTGTGTCGTCCGCGGATCCAGGCCGCGGTCGCTGTGTACTGATAATTATTGTAGGCCCAGATCTTTGGGATATCGTACGCGGGCCCCAGAATCATGTAGCTGGTGATTTGAACGTAGGGAGGACCGGCCGCAACGGGATTCTTGGTGCCGCCGATAAACCCCGTCTCGGCGGCCCAGTCCTTGTCGGCGCTGTAGGGCCACACCTGGCGATTGGTCCTTCGCGAAAAGCTGACGCCCGCTTCCAGGTACATTCCTGGAGTTAGAGAACGTAAGTACCGGATGTAGGCCAGTACGCCCGGAGTGCGGTTCGTCGAGCCGAAGAAGGGAATCGGGGATCGGCTGGTCATGACGGGATCCCAGTTATTCGCCTGCCGCCAGAAGACGCTCGACGTCAGACGATCCCGCAGCGACAGATTGTGATCCACCTTGACGCTGAAGTTATCGTTGTCGTTCGTCGCGTTTCCCTGGGCGATGTAATTGAAAACCCCTCCTGCGTAATTCGGCTGGGGATAGTAACGGCTCAACTTGAGAGCCACCGGATTGAGGCGGCTGGCCGGAATCTGATTGCCGGGAAATGGCTGCCCTGTCAACGCATCGCGGATCGCGACAGGCCGGCCGAAGGCGTCCACCGCCCGCGAGAAATCCCCCTGGAACATTTCCGGCGGCGGCACTAACTCGCGCTTGCTTTTCCCCTGGATCAAACGCAAGCTTTCCCAGCTGAAGAAGAAGAAAGTGCGATTGCGGCCGTTATACAGCCGGGGAAAGTAGACCGGTCCCCCCAGGGTGGCGCCGAATTGGTGCCGGCGGAGCTTGGATTTCTCCACATCGAAATAACCCATGGCGTCCAGCGCGTCGTTGCGCACGAACTCGGACAACGTTCCCCGGAGGCGATTGGTTCCGCTCTTGGTCACCGCGGTGAGCTGACCGCCGGCATAGCGCCCGTATTCGGCAGAAAAGCCGGAAGTCAGCATCTTGAATTCCTGCACGCTTTCAATGGGAGGCTGGACCATCGAGCCGGTGTTGCGGCGCTGCGTGTTGTTCACGCCGTCGAGCACAAAGCCCGTGTCGTCGGCCCGCGCTCCGTTGACGGCATACGTGCCGTCGCCGCCGTCGCCTTTGGGAATGACGCCCACCGTCAGCAGCGCCAGATCCGTGAAGTTGCGGCCTTCAAGAGGCAGCTCGCTGATTTCGTCCGCCGTGGTCACTTCGCCCCGGGCGCCGGTCTCGGTATTCAGCGTGGGGGGAGCTTCGGCTACCACGATGGTCTCCGTGGTCGCGCCCACCTCGAGGCCGATGTCAATGCGCAGAATCTGATCCACTGCCAGCGTCAGTTCTTCGCGTCGGTAAGTGCGGAATCCGGGCGCCGAGGCCTCCAGAGAATACCGCCCGGGGTTCAAATAAGGAATCGTGTACTCTCCGATGTCGTTGGAGAGGCCCTCTCGGATGATGCCCGTGTCCAGCTCGGTGACTTTGACCGTGACGCCGGGAACCACCGCCCCGCTCGGATCCGTGATTCGCCCCACGACACTGGCCGACGGCGTCTGCGCGAAGGCAGCGACCGCCACGAAAAAGCAGGATAGCCGACTGACCAACACTCGCATAGAGACCTCCCTTGATCCAGCGTTCATTATAGCCCTGGCCCGGCAAGGGATCAACGCTCGCCGAAGCCGCCCTCGCCGGGATAGGCGAACGCGCTGGTGGCCCAAGCGGCCTTAGGAAAGTCTGCTCGGTTGGAAAGCGAGTCGCGCCTTCGGCGGCCACGTGCACGGCCGGCGAAACACAACGCGTCTTGCTCGTGGCGCCCTTGATGTTTCGCCGGGCGCCCGAGCGGTGGCCCCCGCCGCCCCCGTCCGCAGGCCGCGGAAAAGCGCCAGACTCGCTCAGCGCTTACGGAAAAGCAAAGACAGCAGGGAGCCGTTGCGCGCCTGGCGAGCTTCTCCGCTGAGTTTTTGAGCCAGCTCCGCAACGGCTCGACCGAACCGGCTGCCTGGCGGTACGGGCTTGCCGTCCATGAGCGCCTTCTTCAGGACCTCGTAATCCGTCGGTAGCGTATGAAAGACCGGGACTTCCAGGGCCGTCTGGATGTTTTCCACCTGAAGCCCGCGCTCGCCGCTGTAGCGGTTCACCAACACGCGCAAGCGCGAGCGGGTGATCCCGTTCTCTTCCAGATATCCCAGGGCCCGCTGGGTGGCGTGCAGTGCGGGCAGCTCGCTGGTTGTGACTAGGAGCAATTCGTCAGCCAGCTTGGCCAGCGAAAGGTTCCACTCCCCGAAGGGTCCTGCGGTGTCCACGATCGTGATTCCATAGGAGCGACGACAAAAAGCCAGCAAGGCCGCTGGGTCCCAATCTTCGCCCGCGCCCACCGGGTCTTCGGGAGAGAGCAACACGTCCACCCCCTGGTATGGACAAACGATCACCTTCCACAAGTCGGCGTCCATGCGATCGGCGTGAGTGAGCGCGTCCAGAAAGCTATAGCTGGATTTCAGCTTCAGCAGGAACGCGATCGTGCCCGTGAGGGGATCCAGGTCCGCCAGCAGCACTTTCTGTTTGCGGGTGCGATGCATCTGAAAGGCCAGATTGGCGGCTAAGCTCGTGGCCCCGCTGGACCCTTTGCCTGGAGCCACCCAAATGAGCCGGCCCAAATTCTCCAGGTCTGCCTCCCCTGGCGGTTGCGCGCGGGCCACACGCTCCCAGACCGCTTCGAGCTGTTCGAGGCTGAAGGGGCGAATCAGGAACTCCCCGGCGCCCTGTCGCAAGCAGCGCAAAATCAGGTCCGAATTGTTTCCGTCCAACAGGGCGACCACCGACAGTGAGGCGGCTCGCTGCGTGATTTCAGCGATCAGCCGTAAGGCCGTATCCCGGTCCGTCTCGGCGTCCACGAAACACACGCGCAAACCGGGATTCTGAAGAAGACCGATCAGGGCAGCCCCCGAGGGGTAGGCGGAATGAGGAATCACGGCGGGGGCGAACTCGGCCAGCAACCGAAGCAACTCCGCGGCCTTGGTGCGGTCCGGGCAAATCAGCAAGGATTTGACGTCGCGATGGAGCGCTGGAGCGGGCATCACTCTACCGGCAGCCTGCGGGCCAAAGGCCCCCTCTCTGCTATCGGCCGGTTCCGCCGCCTTTTGTAGTCCGCGGGGATCGGGCAGGGCCGTCGCGCCCTTCCATCGGGGCCGCCGCCAAACCCTCCACGCAAGTCACTTCAGCCGCCTCCCGGCGCAGCCAGAAATATCCCTCGTCCCCGCGGCCCCAGACTTCGGAGGCGCTCTCGAAGGTCGGCTCGTAGCGCCGCCACTTGCTTTGAAGCACCCGTTGATAGGCCCGGAAATATCGCTCGGCAGTCGCAGGATCCTCCCAGCGCGAAGCGTAAGCTAGAACCACGCGCCCCTCCGTTCTGCGTTCCCACAGCTTATAGGCACCCGCTCGCCAACGCGGCGCCAGCTCTTCGGCTTCCTTGGATCCGGCGTGCTGCCGCAGCAGGAGCGCGTGATCCAACTCACCGAAGGTTCCTTCGATCAGCACGCGGAAGCCGCGCCCCGGATTCACCCTGGGCAGGCGAACGCCGGCCGGCTGAATGCCCTCCAGGTACTTCTCCGGGTGCAAGATCTGCTGCGTGCTCACCGGCGGGCGCCGAAAGACCTCCCGGAAAGCCGCCGCGCCCAGCTTCTCGACGACCGCATGCTGGAAGAGCATTCCCTGCGTGTAAGGGAACATGAGCGTTTCCCTCAAGTACAGGGGAGCCTTCTCGAATACCGGGAACTGCCCGGCAGACAACTCCGCGGCGCGACTCATCATCCGCACCAGCACCGGCGAGTCTCTCAGCGATTGCCCCGTCCGCCGGGTCAGATACTCCGACATCAGCCAGGTGGCCTGGCCTTCCATCACTGCCAGGCGAGCCAGCGAGGCGTCGTCACTGGCGCGCGCCTTCTCCACGAAGCGACGAAGACCAAAATTGTCATCCGCCAGGGCATGCGCCAGCTCGTGCACCAGCGCCGAGTGCAGCACTTCGCCGTCGGCGCCTTCCACCAGGAAAAGCCGCCTTTTGCGGAAGTCGTAAAACGCAGCGGCCTGCTCGGCCAGCAACTCCAGCATGGTCTTCTTCAGGTCGAAATCTCCGGGCAGCAAGCCGAATCTCTTCAGAGCGATTTCCTCGGCCCGAATCTGCTCGGGTTGGATCTCCTCGCGGATGCGTTCCTCCAGGAAGGCCTTGAGGCGATGGCGCGGGATGCGTTCGGCGCGCACGGGACGGCGTTGCTTCAGGCCCGAAATAGCCTCCAGCTCGCGAACCACTTCCCGGATGGCGGCCGATTCCTCCGGCCCCTGCTGCGCCGCGGCGGCTGGCGCTCCCAGCGCCAGCAGCAACAAGGCAGCCCCCAGAGTCTGGAAGACACGACGCTGCATGGCGAACCAGAGCGCGGCCGCCAGACACAGCGTTCCGCCCAGCAGAACGGTGGCCCGCACCCCGATCTGTTGCGCCAGCGCTCCGGCCGCCAGGCTGCCGAACGGACCCAGCCCCACCACCATCATGGCGTACAGCGCCATGATGCGGCCCCGGTACTCGTCGGGAATCACGGTCTGGATCAGCGTGTTGGCTGAAGCGTTCTGCCGCATCACGCTGAAGCCCACCAGGGGCATCAGCGCCAGCGCCAGGTAATATGAAGGCGAGAGGGCGAACAAAGCTAGACTGGCGCCCAGGGTGGTCGAGCCCAGCAAGATCACGCGCGGCAGCCCCGAGGTGCTCCCCCGTCCGGCCAGCCACAGCGTGCCGATCACCGCCCCCACTCCCATGGCGCCCATCAGGAAGCCCAGCCCCTGCGACCCGCGTCGGAAAATCGCGTCGGCGAAGAATGGCATCAGCACGATGGCCGGCATGCCGGCCACGCTGGCCACCCCCATCAAACCCAGCAACGTTCGCACCGGCGCTGACCGGTGAGCGTAGCGGAAACCGTCCACCAGGTGCGCCCAGGGCGAGTCCAGAGGGCGCCGCTCAGGTTGCGGCAAGCGCATGGCCAGCAATGACAGGATCACCGCGATGAAGCTCACCCCATTCAGGGCGAAGCAGATCCCTTCGCCCAGTCGCGCCACCAACACGCCCGCCAGGGCGGGGCCGACCACCCGTGCGGCGTTGAAAATCGCCGAGTTCAGCGATATGGCGTTCAACAGGTCTTCCTTGCCTGCGATGTGGATCAGCAGAGCTTGCCGGCCGGGCATGTCGAAGGCGTAAATGACGCCCAGCACCGTGGCCAGCGCCAGCACATGCCAGGCTTGCACCCAGCCGCCCAGTGTGAGAGCCGCCATGGCGAAGGCTTGCAACATCGCGGCCGTCTGCGTGATCAGCACGATACGATGGCGGGAGTAACGATCCGCCGCCAGTCCGCCCAGTGGCCCGAGAAGGAACACCGGGACCTGGGTGCAGAACCAGGTAGCCCCTAGCAGCCATTCCGAACGCGTCAGCCGGTACACGAGCCAGCTCTGGGCCACGCTCTGCATCCAGGTGCCCACCAATGACACCAACTGGCCTCCAAGAAACAGCCGGAAATTGCGGTGTCGCAGAGCACGGAACATCTCGGGCCAGAATCTCTGGCGAACGGGCAGTGGCTGGGTTGGAGCTAAAGGCCAAGCCGGCTCAGCCAATCTTTTAGGATATAGTGCGGGCAGTCGGTCGTGGGACGAAGGCTCCGCCGGCCTGCGATAGAATTGAGGATGGCAGGCTTTCCAGCCTGCGCCCGATAGGGCCTGGACAGGCCCGCGCAGGAGGAGATCCAATTTGACGAACGACAAGACTTACTCTGCGGTTTACGTGGGCAGCGGGACCTTTATCATCAGCAAGCCCAAGCGCAAGCGCACCAAACTGCGCCAATCAAGGCTCAAGAATCCGCAACGCGGCGCGCGGAAGTAATCCCGGGATGCAAATCTCCGAGGTCCGACTTCATCCCATCGCCATCGCGGACCCCCCGCTGCGCAGCTCCTACGGGCTGCACGCGCCGTATGCGCTGCGCACCATCGTCGAAATCCGCACCACTGACGGGCTGATTGGCATCAGCGAGACTTACGGCGGCGAGGAAGGGCTGCGCGCTCTGGAGTCCGTCCGGCCGCGCTTACTCGGCATGGACCCCTTCGATTTGACGCGCTGGTGGCTCGAACTCAGCCGCCAGTCGCTGCCGGCGGCCGACGTCCCCGGCGGGCGTTCCCAGACCTACCTGACTCCCGGTGAGAATCCTCTGGACCGCAACTGGCGCGCCTTCGCCGCCGTCGAGATCGCTTGCCTGGACATCATCGGCAAAGCGCTGGGCCGCCCGGTCTGCGATCTCCTGGGAGGACGCGCGCGCGATGCCGTCAGTTTCTCGGCCTATTTGTTTTTCAAGCATGCCGGCGGAGGAGGCGAAGGACTCGACTCCCGCGAGGATGAATACGGCGAGGTCCTGGATCCTAAAGCCATGGTCCGAGAAGCGCGCCAGATGATCAGCCGCTATGGATTCCGGGAAATCAAGCTGAAGGCCGGCGTGCTGGATCCCGATCTGGAGATCGCCACGATTCGCGCGCTGCGAGAAGAGTTCGGCGAAGGCTATCCCCTGCGCATGGATCCCAATTGCGCTTGGTCGGTAGACACCTCGGTGCGGGTGGGCCTGGCCTTGAGCCGGGAGTTGTCGGGGGGCGGTTACTTGGAGGACCCCACCGCGGGGCTGGACGGCATGGCCGAGGTCCGCCGGCGATTGCTCGCCCAGGGAGTTCATACGCCGCTGGCCAGCAATGTGGCGGTGACCTGCTTCCAGGATGTGCCCGAGGCATGGCGTCGCGACGCGGTGCAGATCGTGCTGAGCGATCCCCACTACTGGGGCGGCATCCGCCACGTCACGCACCTGGCGTGGATGTGTGAGGCCATGGGCCTGGGGCTATCCATGCACTCGAACAGTCATCTGGGCGTGAGTTTGATGGCCATGGCGCACGCCGCGGCGGCCGCCCCTCAGCTCAGCTACGCCTGCGATACTCACTATCCCTGGCAGAGTGCCGCCGACGAGGTGGTGGCCGGCGGCCGCATTCCGATTCGCGACGGATTGGTGCGCATTCCCGAGCGTCCCGGCTTGGGGGTTGAGCTGGATTACGACCAACTGGCGCGGGGCAGAGAGCGCTACCAGAAACTGCCCTACCGTCGCCGCGACGACGAAGCCGAGATGCGCCGCCGCATAGATCCGAGTTGGAAGCGCGTGCTGCCCCGATGGTGAGGCCCGGGTGGGGCTTGCCTCCCTGCCCTTCTTGATGTAATGTTGACGGGACGGGGGAATATGGCGAGAGAAGCGGTTCGCTCCCAGGCAGCCGAGGCTCTTCCGGGTGGTCTCGCGACGCCCGCCGATGGTTACATCTTTCTGACGCCGGAGTGGATCCGCGAAGTGCTCCGTCTGGTTCAAGCCGCCCGACGGAGTAACGAAAGCTTCCGGCGGCTGGCCCGCAACTTCTCGTTGAACTTGATGTACGTCGTCGAGAAATTGCCCGGCCAGTTACAAACCTACTACCAGGGCTCCGATCGAGCAACTATCTTCGTAGAGTTGGAAAAGGGCGTCGTGCGGCGCTTTCAGATCGGAGGGGCGCCGCCTTCCGAAAAGGCGGATTTCACCATCTTCAGCGATTACAGGGTGGCCAAGCAGATCTTTCAGGGAGACCTGACCCCCGGCAGCTCCTTCATCAACCGGCTGGTACGGGTCGAGCCGATGGCGCTCATCTACCGCAGGCCCAAGTTTGCGGCGCGCGCCATCGTCGTCGGCAATCTCATCCTGAAGTTCGCCCGGCGGGCCCGCACGGTGTTCTTACCGGATTGGTAGCTGCCGCGTCCCGCGAGCGCCATGTTCGAGCTGATTGTCGGCTGCTGCGGGTGGTGCGAGGGACGCGCCCGTTATTTCCAGCACTTCTGCAGCATCGAATTGCAAGACACCTTCTACCAGCCGCCTTCGCTGGCGCTGGCCGAGAAATGGCGCCGCCAGGCGCCTGCCGGCTTCCGCTTCACCATGAAGGCCTGGCAGTTGATCACGCATCCGGCCTCCAGCCCGACCTACCGCAGGCTCAAGAAACCGATTCCCGAGCAGCGACGCTCGGCCTACGGCGGGTTTCGCCAGAGCCCCGAGGTTTGGGAGGCCTGGCAGCACACGCTCGCGGTGGCGCGGGCGCTCGCAGCCGAAGTCATTGTCTTTCAGTGCCCGGCGTCATTCCGCCCGGAACCGCAAAACATCGCGCAGCTCGAAGCCTTCTTCCAGCGAGTGGAACGCGACGGACCGTGGCTGGCCTGGGAGCCGCGCGGGCCCTGGCCGCCTGAGACCGTGCGCGCTATCTGCCGGCGCCATGATCTGCTGCATTGCGTGGACCCATTTCAGGCCGAGCCGCTTTACGGTCGGGCGGTGTATCTCCGGCTCCATGGGCGCGATGGGTACCGCTACCAGTACACGGACGCGGAGCTGGATGAACTGGCCCGGAAAGTTGCCGCCTACCGCCACGCAGGTCCTGTCTATGTCATGTTCAACAACGTCTTCATGAAGGAGGATGCCCTGCGCTTCCAGCGCCTGTGCGGTTTGGATTCCGGCTAGCTAACGTGCTACCATGCTGAGCAGAGGAGGCGAGACCTCAATGAGACACGGGGTGATTCTGCTGTGTGTGTTGTTAGCCGCCGCGCTGGGTACCTACGCGGCCGGTTCGTCGGCGGTTGCTGGGGACTACATCGAGGTCCGGTCCAATCACGTCTACACTTGCGGCTGCCTGTACTCCGGCGAGCAGGTGACCGGAGGTCGCGAGGCCATCCTGGTGTGGCTGGTCCGCGACGGAGAGTACCGAGGGACCGCGCTCGGGGGCGCCAAAGCCGTCGCCGTGCTGAAGGGACCCGAGAACCTTGGGCTCACGGGAGCGCCGCGCCGCAGCGTCATGTTTGTGGACGGCGTGAGCACCGAAGGACGGCAGGCCTTGGTTGAGATGCTGAAGGAATACTACGGCGCGGTTCTCGGTGAGCTGCTGAGTGTGCAGCCCGCACCCATCTCCCTCCAGCGCGATGGCGAGAGGCTGACGGTGAATGTCGCGGGCTTGTCGAAAGTCGTCGTGCGACCCGCGCGCCTGCCCGAAGATGCTCATCAGGGATCTTCCCTGTGGTACGCGCCCTTCATCCCGACCGACGGCTCGACGCTCTCGACCATCGAATTCGCCAGCTTCCGCGGCGACCATCTCGGCCATCGCTGGTGGGAGTACGACGCCGGCATCAACGGCTATATCGCCAGCTTCCGTCTGCCGCGCTAAGAGGCGCTGCGGCAACGTGAGATTGCGGATTGCGCGGAGGCAAAGCCGCTGGAGGCGCAGCTCTCCGACCGGTGGGCTGGCGCCCTCGGGGTCCGCTGTAGCCGAGCCCGCTCCCGCGCAACAGTCCGCACGCACGCCCGCGGCGGCCTGGTCTGCGTCTGGCCGCTGTTGAGCGAGGCCGGTTGCTGCGCCGCCCGCGCAGCCCCTGTGCTTTCTGCCTAGAGCCACTGCGGAGGCTAGGGCCTCCGGACGCAGCGTGACCTCCCGCTTTTTCAGTTGCTCGCCGCGACTCTCGGCGCTAAGCTCGAAGTGGGGGCAGAGATGACCAACGCAGTGCGAAGGGTTTTTTGGCTGACGGTGGGAGGCGCGCTCGCCGCGGCCGTGCTCACCGCGCAACGGGGGCCGGGTGCGGGAGTGCGGCCGGAGTGGCGGACCTACGGCTCGCCGCACGGCTTCGGTAACGTAGTGTTTCCAGGAACCGGCACAGCCCCGCGAGCGGGCGTCCCCTTTTCGGCGCCCTCGAGCTTCGCGCAACGGCTGGGGGTGATCGTAAGCGGCTGGCCGGGTTATACAGGAGCGCCTGCCCTGGATCCCTTGCGCCGGCGCACGACGATCGTTCCCATGATCTGGCCGGTTTACGTCGGCGGCTTCTATCCTTACGAGCCGGCGCAGCCCAACATCACCATCATCACGACGCCGCCCCAGCAAGCCGCGCCGGTCACGATCAACCAGTACTTCGGTGCAGAATCGGGACGAGCCCTGGTGCGCGAAGGCGGCGTGGAGCGTGAGACCGTGCAGAGTTATCAAGCGCCCGTGCGCGAGCCCGTCGAGCCGCCCGCGGACCGCGTGATGTTCTTGATTGCGCTCAAGGACAGTTCTGTGTATTCGGCGGTGGCTTATTGGATCGAGGGCGAAACGCTGCATTACATCACCACCCAGGGCAAGCACAATCAGGTGTCGCTGGACCTGGTGGATCGGGAGCTTTCCGAGAAGCTCAACCGCGGCCGCCAGGTGGAATTCCGACTGCCGCCTCCGAAGTAGCGCGAGCCGCTTCACCGCCCTCGCGTTTGGTTCGCTACTGGAAGCCGCACGCAAAAATAGCCGTCACCAATTGCCCGCTGTAGTGTTAATATCCTCTGGAAGGTGGAATTCGGCGCCGGCGAGCCGGTGAACCGGACTCGAAGTTCCGGTACATGGTTCGACCCCGGCGTTCGCAGGGGGGTCGTGGGTTGTTGGTGTGGGCCGAGAAAATGCCTTGTTCGTTGACGGCCAAAGCGGCAGGCTCACAGGTTTCTTAGCACCAAGCAGCGCGGAGTGAATCCGATGCACCTGTACCTCGTGCTCCTCATCGCGACCGTATTGGCGGCGCCCGGTCTGCGCTCTCAGGTGACGACAGGAGAGATTTTCGGCGTGGTTCGCGACGCCTCGGGCGCTGCGGTGGCCGATGCGCGCGTCTTGGTCCGAAACCTGGAAACCAACGCCCTGCGAGAAAGCTTCACGACCCTGAACGGGCGGTTCCGATTTCCGTCGCTTCCCACGGGCTCCTACCAGGTGGCCGTCGAAAAGCAGGGTTTTGCCCGCTACTTGCAAGGTCCCGTCGTTCTGCGTCTGAATCAAAGAGCCGGCTTGGAGATCAGGCTTGAAGTGGCCGGCGTGACCGAGACCATCTCCGTCTCCTCCGACGCGCGGGTGATCAACACCACCAACGCCGAGGTGGGAGTGAACTTCGATGCCCGGCGGATCGCGGAGCTGCCGCTAGCGCCCAACCGGAACATTCTCTTCCTGGCGCTATCGGCAGCGGGCGTCAGCCAGCTCTCTCCCGGTCAGTCGGAGTTCGCGGCCGGCGGCGTGAGTTTCTCCGTCAACGGAATGCGGACGCGCTCCAACAACTTCATGGTGGATGGGCAGGATTCCAACGATCCCAGCATTACCGGGTTGACGCAGACCATCAACAATCCCGACCTGGTGGCCGAGTTTCGCTTGATCACCCACCAGTTCGCGCCCGAGTACGGACGTGCCGCGGGTTCGGTGATCAACATCATCACCAAGCGAGGATCCAACCGGTTCCATGGCTCGGCCTTCTGGTTTCACAACGACAACCACCTGAACTCGCGCAGCAATCTCGACAAAGCGCCCGTGGGTATGCCGCCGCGTCCCAAGTTCGACCAAGCGCCCTTCCGACTTGAAAACCAGGTGGGTGGCGCTTTGGGCGGTCCGATTCGTCGCGATCGGACGTTCTTCTTCGGCTCTTTGCAACGCTGGACCGATCGGCAGTCGAGCAGCGGCGCCACCATTCGCGGCGTGCCTACCGAAGAGGGACGAGACTGGCTCCGACAGTTGGCGGGCGATCGGCCCACGGTCCAGGCGTTGCTTGAACACCTGCCTGCGGCTCAGGCGCCTGTGACCAATCTGTTTGCGCCGTTGACGGTCGGCGGCCGGTCGGTCCGGATCCCGCTCGGAACCTTGAGCGGCTCGACCACTTTGAGGCTCGACAACTGGCAGTGGTCTGCGCGCCTGGATCATCACTGGAGCGACAAACAGGTCATCGGTGGGCGGTTCCTTTTCAACGATCAGCTCAGCTCCGGCGGCGGGCAGGTGACACCGCCCGGCCTGACTACCGTGGCGCCCACCACCCGGCAGGCGGCCGGCGCCTGGCTGAACAGCTCGTTCTCTCCCGCAATGTACGCCGAACTGCGTCTGGGCTGGCAACGCCTCGGCACGACTACCAGGGCGGCGGATCCCAACGCCGAGCTGATCCCCAGCATCGAGGTCCCCGAGTTGGGTTTGACCGGTTTCAACGCCGCGGCCACGCGTACCGCCATCGGCCTGGCGGTGAACCTGCCCCAGTTTCGCTTCAGCAACACTTACCAACTTCAATACACGTTGGGTCTGACGCGCGGCGCCCACTCGATGAAATTCGGCCTGGACTTCCGCAAGCAGGATGTCACCGGCTTTTTCATGCCCACCACTCGCGGCCGGCTGCTCTACAACACACTGCAAGACCTGGTGAACGACGTGGCCCAGACCGCCACCATCAATGTCCCGCTGCCCGGCGCAAAGAGTCTCCAGGATTACATCTATTTCGACTACTTCTGGTTCGCTCAGGATGAATGGCGCATCCTCCCGCGCCTCACCCTGACTTACGGAATCCGCTACGAGTCGCCGGGCAATCCCATCCAGAGCCTGAAGAAGATCAACGACCGCATTGTGGAAGCCGCGGGCGGCGATCCCGCGTTTCGGTTGGAACCGATTCCCAAACGCGATACCAACAATTGGAGCCCGCGCTTTGGGTTCAATTACCGATTCCCGACAGCCGCCGGACCGCTGCGCTGGCTGACGGGGAACGAGCAGTTAGTGGTTCGTGGCGGCTATGCGCGCACATACGATTTCGCCTTCCTCAACATTGCCTTCAACATCGGCAGCGGTTTCCCCTTCCTCAACGTGATCAACCTCCCCGCACGCACGCCGAACGCTTTTGAGCGCCTTCGCGCGCTGCGTACCTCCGCCCCTGACGTCCCGAATCCCATGCTGGTCACACGCACCGTCGTGGGCGCGGATTTCCGCTCCCCTTACGCCGAGCAGTTCGCCCTTCAATGCCAGCGGGAGCTGGCCAGAGACTGGACCCTGATTGTGGCCTATGTAGGGACCAAAGGAACAGCCCTGTACCAGACCATTGACGGCAACCCGACACTGCCCGAGAACAACGACCGCGGCGCCTTGCGCCTGGACCCCACACGCGGCGTCATTCGCCTGCGCGCCAACGCTGCCGGCTCCATCTACCATTCCTTCCAGAGCAGCCTCGAGAAGCGGCTCTCGCGTAACCTCGCCTTGGGCGCCCACTATACCTGGAGCGCCTATATTGACGGGGCCTCGGACGTTTTCAACCCCGCCGTCTCCGGCGACGTGGCCGTGGCGCAGGATTCTTACAACCGGCGCGCGGATCGCGCGCGCTCCAGTTACGACCGGCCGCACCGCTTTACCGCTAACGCGGTTTACGAGCTCCCCGTCTATCGCAGCCAGAAAGGAATACGCGGCAAGCTATTGGGTGGCTGGCAGCTCAGTCCGTTCGTCACGCTGCAGTCCGGCGCGCCCTTCACAGCGCTCGATGGCGCTGATCCCGGCTTCCGTCTGACCGGCATTGATGGACTGGTGGGCAACGCTATCCGCGCCAATGCCGGCGCCGCGCTGGATCTGGCGCGCATGTCGGTTCAGGAACTCTTTTGGGCCGGCGGCGCAACTTTGTTCTCGCGCGTCACGGCGCAGAATCCTCTGGGCAACCTCGGACGCAATGTTTTGCGCGCCGATGGCATTACGGATCTGGACATCGGTCTCCTCAAGCACACAAGGCTCGGCGAAAACCGCCTCCTCCAGTTCCGCGCCGAATTCTACACCGCGACCAACACGCGCGATTTCGGCATTCCCGAATCGCGGGTCAGCTCCGCAAACTTCCTGAATCAGTGGGGTCAGGACGGCGGCCGCCGCCGCGTCGTTCTGGCGATCCGCTACAGCTTCTGAGTCGGGCGCCTCGCGCTTACTCCTCGGCGACCGTGACACCCCTGTTTCCTCCCAGCCTGTACGTGCCGCTGAAGCCGGCGGAGAGCGCTTGACACCCGTGGCGCGTGGGTCAATAATGCCTGAAGCCGGCTGTATCGGCCGACATGACCATAGGAGGCTCTCGATGTCCACGAATGCGAACCCACCCCCCGGACCCGCTCCCCGCAAGAGGACTCCCCTGTGGATCTGGGTGCTGGTTGCTCTGCTCGGGCTTTTTCTGCTGGCCGGAATCGCCGTCACCGCAGGCGCGTACCTGCTCTACCACAAAGCTAAGGAAGTGGCGGTGACGGCCGAGAAGAATCCGGCTCTCGCGGCCGCCCGGCTGCTGGCCGCCGTCAATCCCGACCTCGAAGTCGTCTCCACCGACGAAGGCCGCGGCCTGATCACTATCCGCGATCGCAAGACCGGCAAGACCGTGACCGTCAACCTCGAGGACATCCGCCAGGGTCGAATCAGCTTTGAACAGGAAGGCGAGGAGGCTGTCACGTTGCAGGCCGAGGGCGAGGGGCAGTCCGGCAGGCTCAGGGTGCGCTCCAAGGAGGGCGTGGTGGAGCTCGGAACGGACGTTGCCGCCAACTTGCCCGCGTGGTTTCCCGCCTATCCCGGAGCCGCCCTCAGCGGAACTTATCAGGCGCGAACCGGCGGCGAGCAGTCTCTCGGCTTTCAGTTCCAAACGCAAGACTCCGTGGCGCGCGTTCTGGAGTTCTATGAGCAGGCTCTGAAGGCCGCCGGGCTCGAGGTTTCGACGTACGCTTCACGTGGCGCCAGCGGCAACGCGGGTGTGCTCTCGGCCAAGGACAGCGCCGAGCACCGCACCGCCCTGGTGCAGGTGAACTCCCAAGGCGGCGCCACCCGCGCCACCGTCACGCTGGTCACCCGTAAGTAAAAGCTGCTGGCCCGAAGGCCCCCGAAACCGCTACATTAGTTAGTGGAGGAATGGCCGAGCGGTCGAAGGCGGCGGTCTTGAAAACCGCTAGGGTCGAAAGGCCCTCGGGGGTTCGAATCCCTCTTCCTCCGCCAGCCTGAGTCGCCTGAAGGGCGCGCCTGGCCGGAACGGCGTGCCGGCTCCACCGCTTCCCTCCTAGCGCGATATGCTCGTAGAGGAGCGTTGACGTGCCATTCCTGCCTGCCCCTCGAAACTCGCAACTGAGATCCTCGGGTGGCCTCCCGATCCCGCTGGTCATCGTCGCCGTGCTGGTGATCATCGGCGGCGGGCTGGCCTGGTATTTGAGCCGTCCTGCTCCCCCTCCTCCTAAGCCGGTCCTAACCCCGGAAGCGCGCGCCTACGTCAAGTACCTCAAGCTGAGCGACACCGAAATGAAGGCCCACAAAAGCTATCTCAACCAGCGCGTGGTCGAGATCACCGGCAAGATCACCAACACCGGCGACCGCTCTCTGCGCTTGGTGGAGATCTACTGCATCTTCTATGACCCTTACGGTCAGGTGGTCCTGCGCGAGCGCCTCCCCATCGTGGGCCGGCGCGGCGGTTTGAAGCCCGGCGAGACCAAATCTTTCCGGCTCCCCTTCGATGAACTCCCAGAAAGTTGGAACCAAGGTCCCCCTCAGTTAGTCATTGCTCAGATCATTTTCGATTGAAGCATTCAATGTTTTACTGACTTATGCGACGAATCCTTTGCTGCTTCCTTCTTTTTGCGGCCGCGCTAACGGCGGAATCGGTTCCCATTCGCCTCACCCGACCCGCGGAGGTTGTGGCCGAGTTGCAGATGCGCTCGCCCGGCTCCGATTGGGCTCAGCGCGGCCGCGAGGCCGCCGTGGCGGTCCTGCGCCTCGGCGAGCGTCCGCCACACTATGTCACCCTGTTCGGCGGAAACCACCCCCGCACTTACTCGGTCTTCCTCGGCTCCTTGGAAGCCGGCGAGCACACGCTGCGCGTGGAGCGGGATGCGAAGTGGTCGGCGCCGGCCTCCGGTTTCGAGCTGCTCTCCGTCAAGCTGCGCGAGTACCGAGCGGGCGATCCTGATTACCAGCTCATCGCCAACGCTCCGATCCTCTACGCGCGCCAGGATACTCTGGGACGTTTCAGCGACGTTCCGCTCGTCAGTTACTGCGAGCGCCTGGAAGAGAACGGCCGGCCCCTGCTTCAGTACACCATGATTTTTTCCAACGAGGACGGCGGCACCTCCACACGCGCCTTGATGGCCCGCTGGGGACGCACTACCGACATCGAGTACATCTACCGTGTGTATCTGTCAGCCACCGGCGAGCCCCAGCGCGCCACCATCCAGACGCGTAACCACAGGGAAGTGGATTTCGACGGCGCACGCGAGGGCCGACACCCGATCCTCTACGTGATCACGCACAACAACATGGTGGCCGCCGAGGGCCCCGCAACCCTGCGCTACCAACTGGCCCCGCGCTGGGTAGACCTCCGCCACGCCTCGCGCGAGCGCGTGATGGACGACGACCCGCTTTTGTACCGCGTGATGACGCAGGAGCTCGAGCGCGAAGGGAAGCTGCGTCCCTTCGGAGCTGTCCAGGGCGAGAACATCAGCGACCCGCGGAACTATCTTTACCTCGAGATGGAACTCAGCAACTCCCACTCCGCCCTGGCCGCTCTGGTCCGCCTCCGCGGCGAGGATCGCTGGCGGAGTTCTCACCTCGGCCGATCCGACTACGCTGTCTCGCGCGATGGTTGGATTCGCACCACCGTTGAACTGCCCCCGGGAACTCAGCCGGCGGCCATCGCCGAACTGGGCTTCCAGTGCTTGGTCATCCCCACCCGCATCGAGGGCAAGGACGTCTGGCCTCAAGCAGGACGTTGTCGGCTGAACTCTGTCCGACGCGTCTTCCTGCTGGATCGCGACTACCGCCCCGGCCCGGAGATCTGGAGTCCACCCCCCAGCGCGCTGCCTGCTGAAATACCCGGTGGCGAGATCCGAACCTTCAGTCCGTAACGGTATACGAGAAAAGCCCCGGGCTGGGGTTCCCGGGGCTCACTCAGAGGGGCTAGCGACGGACTGGGCTCCGTCGCCGGGGATGCTACGTAATAGCGACTGTATTCAGTATAGTACAAAACGGTGCGCTTGTCTCGTTTCTTATTGAATTTTAATGGGGTTCCTTGTCGGGCCTGCTCCCCGCGCCACCCGTCGGCCCGCCCTGCCCACTGGATCCGCTCGCTTTAACCGCCTCCCCGCCTCGGCCATCCCCTCCGAATCCCATGGACCCCGAAGCGCCATCCCTCGCCAACCGTTTGGCCCGCTCATAATCCGCCAGAAGCTGCCGCGTGATCTTGTCCGCCACGTCCGCGCTGGCGCCCCGGAACTTCCCGCCCAGGCTCTCCTGAGTGGTGGCCCAGATTACGTCTCCCTCGCGTGTCACCAAACGCACCGCAGCCGACGCCTCATGGCGTCGTTCGGCGATCCGCACGGACTCGTGCTCCCCGGCCCCCACACTGGCGTAGGTACGACGCCCTTGAGTATCGCTGGTTCGTGTCGAGCTGCTACCCATGCTGCCGCGCACGCTCAGTCCTTCGCTGGAGGCAAAGGTGTCCGTGAAGACCAGATCCTCGGCAGAGCCGCGCAGGAAAGCGTCGGCGCGGTCCGGATTTTCCGTGACCACGAACAGTTTGGCCGAATGGAGGCTGCTGACGATCATCTCGCGGATGTGCGCTGCCGTCTCCCCGCCGGCTAGCCGGTCTACGTAGACCCGCCGGATGCGCAGCAAGGCCGCCAGGTGCTCCCGTTCCAATTGTTCGGTCTCAGATCCTCCCTCGCGGCCTTCCTGCGGCGCCGTCCAGAGGGCGAATGCCAGCGCTGCGGCCAACCCGACCGTCATCCTCGCCCCGCCTTACGCGCCTCCTCGTCCTGGTATTCGACCCGGCGGCCCGTTCGCGCCTCCAGGGCCGCCAGCACGCTGCGCACATCACCTTTCTCGATCCGAAAAACCATAGCTTGCTGCCGCCCGGCTTCGTCCTGGTACCCGACCGTGAGGAAGTGCTTGCGTTTCTTGCTCAGCAGCAACAGCGGCGAGATGACCACGCCCAGAGCATACCGGCGGCTGACTTGCTGCCCATACTCCAGCAGGTTGATCCGCTCGTACGGAATCTCGATGGTCACCGTTTTCGTGCGGAATGCCAGCACCCGGTCGTCGGTGGTCACCAGCACGCCCGAAACCCGTTTCGAAAGACCTTTCGCCGTGCCGCCCACGTATTCCGCCCGGCCGCCGCTTTCCCCCGCGTTCACCGAGGCCGCCCCCGCCGCTAGGCCCAACAACACACCCGCGATGACCCACATGGCCCGTTGTACTATATAGGGAAGTGCGCCTTCGGCGCGCATTTTCTCACTAGGGGCTGGGAAGGTGGATGCCGGTAAGCTACAAGCCATAGCCATACCGACTGCCGAGGGCTTACCTGCCGACGTGATCGTCAGTCCGGACACCTTGCGAGAGCAGCGTTTGCCGCCGGGGCAGACGCGCACCCGCAAGTGGCCCGTGCTGGACGCCGCCGGCGCCCCGCAGATTGATCTGGCCGTTTGGCGCATCCGCGTCACCGGTCTGGTGGTGCGCCCCACTCAGTGGAGCTGGGAAGAGTTTCGCGCCTTGCCGCGCGTGCGTGTATTCGCGGATTTCCATTGCGTGACCCGTTGGTCTCGGCTCGGCAACCTCTGGGAGGGGGTCTCCACACGAGAACTGCTGGCGCGCTGTGGCGGTCCTCTGCCTGCCGCGCGTTTCGTCCTCGTTCGGACCTACGATGCCGGCTGGAGCACCAATCTGCCTCTGGAGGATTTTCTGGCCGAGGATGCCCTGATCGCACTCTCCCACGATGGCGAGCCCCTCACCCCCGAGCACGGAGGCCCCGCCCGGCTGGTTGTCCCACGCCTGTACGCCTGGAAGAGCGCCAAGTGGGTCGCGAGCATCGAATTATTGGAGCAGGACCGTGCTGGGTTCTGGGAAATGAACGGCTACCACATGCACGGCGATCCTTGGAAGGAGGAGAGATTCCGATGGTGAACCTTGAACCGACCGAGCTGGTGACCGCCCGGAGTAACCGCCGGCGCTGGATCCTGGGAGCCGCCGGCCTCGGCGTGGCTGGATTCGGCGCCTATCTTTACACCAGGGCGCCCGGTTTCTGGCGTCAGTTCGTCCGCGAGGCGCGCCGTCCCGTCAGCGCTCCGCCGCATACCCCGCAACCCGAGCGCTGGCCCGACACCGGCTTGCACGCCGCCTGGCTGGGACACACCACCGTGCTCCTCAAGGTGGATGGCTACTGGGTTCTGACGGACCCCATTTTTAGCACGCGAGCGGGCATCAACCTGGGCATCGGTACGCTGGGCGTGAAGCGGCTGGTGGCGCCGGCGCTCCCGCTCGAGAAATTGCCTGCCGTGGACTTGCTCCTGCTCTCCCACGCCCACATGGACCACATGGACGTGCCCTCCCTCCGCAAGCTCGAGAATCGCCACACCAAAGTGGCCCTGGCTCGCCAGACCAGTGACCTGATCCGTGTCCCACGCTATGGGGAAGTCCGTGAAGTCGGCTGGGGCGAACGCGTGCAACTCGGCCCCGCTCGTGTCCAGGCCTTTGAAGTCAACCACTGGGGCGCTCGCCTGCGCTCGGACACTTACCGCGGTTACAACGGCTTCCTCCTCGAGGTCGGACGTTGGCGCATCCTGTTCGGCGGGGACACCGGTGACACCCCGCACTTCCGCAGGCTCAAGGGCTCCAAGCCGTATCATCTGGCCATCATGCCCATCGGGGCTTACAACCCCTGGCGTCGCCGCCACTGCACGCCGGAGGAAGCCTGGCGCATGGCGAATGATGCTGGAGCCGAAATGATTCTGCCTGTTCACCATCAGACTTTCATCCTGAGCCGCGAACCCATCATGGAGCCGATCCAACGCTTGTTCGAAGCAGCAGGCAATCAGGCTTCTCGCATCGCCGTCAGCGCCATCGGACAGGAGTGCCATCTGAGTTGAAATCCGCGGGGCCGAGGCGACGCCGCGGATTCTCCGGCCGCGGCGCGTCACCCCGAAAGCCCGGCTTGCATCCACAGCAATGGTGGGCGCCGCCGGCGTCCCCAAGCGAGACGTGATGCAGCTCGAACATCCCAAGCACATTCTGGTCCCCGTGGATTTCAGCGAGCTCTCGGCGCTGGCTTTGCAGTATGCCGAGGCCTTTCGCCGCTGTTCCGGCGCCCGGGTCACGGTGTTGCACGCCAGCTCGTTCGAGGCGCCCGCCTACTTCACCCAGGGCCAATTGGAGGAGCTGCGCGAGAAATTGAAGGCCTCCGAACGTCAGGCCGTGCAGGATCTCAAAGATTTCGTACGCAAGGCGCTGGGTCAGCAAACGCCCGAGCCTGCCGTCCAGGTGGTCGAGGGACGTCCCGCCGAGGTCATCCTGCGCACCGCCCGCCGCGTGCAGGCGGATTTGATCGCCATGGGCACGCACGGCCGCAGCGGCTTTAACCGCTGGATGCTGGGCTCGGTCACCGAGCGTGTCTTGCGGGAAAGCGAAATTCCGGTCCTGACGGTGCGCCGGGAGACGCCGCCTCCCTCGGAGCCCTCGGCCATTCGCCACATCCTCTGTCCGGTCAACGATACGCCCGTCGCCCGAATGGCTCTCAGTCATGCTGTTCAAATGGCGAGTTGTCTGGGCGCTGCTCTCACGCTCTTGCACGTCGAGGAATCCGGAGCCCCGGACCGCATCGCCGACCTCTGCGCCTGGGTCCCTGCCGAGCAGCGCTCCCGCTGCCAGATCCGCGAGATCGTGCGCAAAGGGGAGGCCGCCCGCGAGATCGTCGCGCAGGCCGCTGAGAGCGGTTGCGATCTGCTGGTCATTGGGGCGCAGCACCGTCGTTTCTTCGACAGCACGGTGATCGGCTCCACCAGCGTCCGCGTCGTACGTCACGCGCCCTGCCCCGTGCTCACGGTGGTGGCGCGCGAGCAACAGGAGGCTGCGCCGGATCCTGAAGCCACGGCGCAGCGAAGCGATCGAGGAGGTGACTGATGTTACTCGAAATTGAGAGCCGCAGAACTTTGGAGGAAATTGACCGATCATTGCAAGAGGCCGCCGCGCGCCACAAATTCGGCATTCTGACGGTCCACGATATCCGCCGCACCATGCAGCAAAAAGGCGTGGATTTCGCCGGCGAATGCCTGATTTACGAAGTCTGCAACCCGATCCAGGCCAGGAAGGTGCTGGAGACCGACCCCTCCATCTCCACCGCTCTTCCCTGCCGGATCTCGGTCTACCGCGCCGGTGAGGGCTACCGCCTGGCGACTCTGCTTCCCACCGCCGTCCTGGCGTTGTTTCATCGCCCCGAGCTGGAGCCTGTAGCTCAGGAAGTCGAGGGGGTCATCCGGGCGATGATGCAGGAAGCTGCGGGCGCCTGAGCCGCTCACCCCCCCGCCTGCCGGAGTGCGGTACACTGAACGCAGGCAGGTTTTTTCCGTTGTTTCGCATGCTCGCTGTGGGGTGGCTGCTGGCCTTGGCGCTGCCGGCGGCCGAGCTGGGTCAGCTCGACGCCAGCCCCTCCCTGTTCGCCGTCTCGGCGGCGCTCCACGCCGCCGGGTACGACGCGGACCTGGACTCCCCCTTGAACGATCCTCTCCGCGCTCTCATGCGCCGCGAACTGGCCGCCCGCCAGGCGCCCAGCCTCGCCGCCCTGCGAACCTTCTTTGAGGAGCATCGGCAACGAGACGCCACCGCGGATTTCAGCCAGTACGTCTCCTTCGCCCTCAGCGTGCAGGGGCCGCCGGATTTCAAGTATCGCTACCTGCTCAACCAGCTTCCGCCCGACGTTTTCCCCCTCCAGGGACTGGAAAAACTGATCGCACGTTTTTACAAGGAAGCGAAGCTCGAGGAGTTGTGGGTCAAGGCGCAGCCTTACTACGAGCGGGCCATCGCTCGCTATCACCAACCGGTGTCGCGTGCGGTCCTGGAAGCCAACGCTTACGTACGCAGCCCCACCAGCGGCGTTCTGGGCCGGCGATTCCAGATCTTTGTCGAGCTGCTGGCCCCGCCTAACCAGGTCCATGTGCGCAGTTATCAGAATGACTATTTCGTCGTGGTCACCCCGGCCGCTGAACCGCAGATCGAGGAGATTCGGCACGCCTACCTGCACTATCTTCTCGACCCCGTCGTCTTGCGAAACGCCGAAGAACTCAACAAGAAAAAACCCCTCATTGATTTCGCCTTAGGCGCGCCCTTGCTGCCCGAAGCCTATAAGTCCGATTTTCTGCTCTTGGTTTCGAAGTGTTTGGTCAAGGCGGTGGAAAGCCGCCTGGCGCCGCCCGGCCGCCGTCAGCAAATCGTCGAGGAGGCGCTCAGCGAAGGCTATATCTTGACCCCGTACTTTGCCGAAGCCCTCCCCGCTTACGAGAAGCAGGAACAAGCTCTGCGCTTCTACTTCCCGGAAATCGCCAAAGGCATTGACCTGCGACGGGAGACTCAGCGCTTGGACCGCGTACAGTTCGCCGAGCAACCCCGGATCCGCAAACCCAAAGTTGCGCCTCCGCCCGCGCCCCCGCAGCTCCAGGGCCCGGTCGGGCGGTTGGAAGAGGCCGAGGATCTTTACGCCAGGCGCGAGCTGGGCAAAGCACGCGAACTCTTCCTCGAGGTCCTTCGATCCACCGACCAAAAGCCTCTGCACGCCCGCGCGTATTACGGGTTAGCCCGCATCGCCGCTTTGGAAAAGAACCCCGAGCTGGCCGAGCAGTTGTTCGAAAGGACACTCGCCAGCGAACCCGACCCGCAGACCGCCGGCTGGACCCACGTCTACCTGGCCCGGCTGGCCGAGGCGGCCGGCGAACCGGACCGGGCCGAGCGACATTACCGCCGCGCGCTCTCCCTGGAGGCCGCCTCGCCGGCCGCGCGTGCGGCCGCTGAGAAAGGATTGGCGGGTTTGAAATCCTCGCACAGCCCGCCCAACTAAGGTACAATCATCGGAAACACCCAGGAAGGAACTTAGATGCGTAAAAGTCAGTTGATCCCAATGGTGGCGGCCGTGACCGCTGCGGCCTGCCTGCTGGCCGCTCAAGAAGTCCAGAAACAGCCGCAGGTCAAATCGCAGAAAGAGGCCGAGGCCGTCATGGCCATCTTCAACGCTCCCGATGCCGACAGCCGCATCAAGGCCGCGGAGGAGCTCATCACCAAGTTCGCCGACTCCGAGTTCAAGGTCATCGCCATGCAAATGATCGCCGCCTCCTACCAGCAGAAGAACGACTTCGAAAACATGGTCGTCTGGGCGGAGCGAACCCTGGAGGCGGATCCGAAAAGCTACCACGCCATGCTGATGCTGGCCACCGGCCTGGCGCAACGGACCCGCGAATTCGATCTGGACCGCGAGGAGAAGTTGGGTCGGGCTGAAAAGTACGCCCACGACGCCATGGAGATCTTGAAAACCCTACCCAAGCCGCGGCCCGACGTTCCCGACGAGCAGTGGGATGCGGTCAAGAAAGATCTCACCGCTCAGGCCCACGAAGCTCTTGGCCTGGCCGCCATGGTGCGCAAGAAGTACGATGTGGCGATCGCCGAGTTCAAACTGGCCCTGGAAGGAGCAGCCAATCCTGATCCGGCCACCATGGTGCGCCTGGGTGCGGTTTACAACATGGCGGGTAAGTATGACGACGCCATCGCCGTACTGGACAAGGTCATGTCCGGTACTGACGTCCACCCCACCATCAAGCAGTTCGCCCAGGCCGAGCGGGCACGCGCCTTCCAGGCCAAGCAGGCGGCCAAGCCCGCCGAACCGGCAAAACCTGCGGAGCCGGCCAAACCCGCCGCCCCGCAGGGACAAACCCAACAGCCCTAGTTGTCCGACGGTGGGACCCCAGATTGGGCCGGGGCGCCGCGCCCAATCCCTCTGAGCATGGAGCCGGAGTTCGAGAAGCTCGAAGCCGCCATCGGCTACCGATTCTCGAATCGGGATCTACTGCGGCGCGCCTTGACCCACGCCTCGCATGCTTACGAAACCGACGCCCGATCGGTGGGCGACAATGAGCGCTTGGAATTCCTGGGCGATGCCGTCCTGGGCTTTTTGGCCAGTGAATATTTGATTCACCGCTATCCCGGTTTTCGTGAGGGAGAGCTTTCGATCGCCAAGAACTACTTGGTCAGCGCCTCCCACCTGCACCAGGTGGCCCTGCGCCTGGAGTTGGGTCGGCACCTGCTGCTCGGGCGCGGCGAGGAGATGAGCGGCGGCCGGACGAAAGCCGGGCTGTTGGCTAACGCCCTGGAAGCCCTGATCGCCGCCATCTACCTGGATGGCGGCATGGAGGCCGCCCGCGCCTTCGCCGCCCGTGAGGTGTTTCGCCCTGAGGCTCTCTCGGCCGGCGACGCTGATATCCCGGCCGCCAATTACAAGGGGATCCTCCAGCAAACGGCGCGCGCCTTGAACCTGCCTGCGCCCCGCTACACCGTGGTCAGTGAGGAAGGTCCTCCGCATGCGCCGCGCTTCACCGTCGAGGTCCGCGTCGGTGAACAGTGGGTGGCCCAGGGCGAAGGCGCTTCCAAAAAGAGCGCCAGTCAAAAGGCCGCGCAGGCTGTCTTGCAGCAGTTGTTGCGCGACCACGCGCCAGGCGATCTGGGCTCTTGTCGCCCGCCCCGGCAATAACGCGATCCTCGCCCACCCTCGGGACCTCGCACGCCTCCCGCGGTGAAGCTCCCTCTCAAGCCGACACCGCTTCCGTGAGACACTCTGGGAAATGACGATGAGAACCGCTTCCCGTTGCACTGTCCTCATGCTGGCTTCGCTGGCCATGCTTGGCGCGGCGCCTCGCCTGCGCGTCACTCAAAACGGCCGCTTTCTGGAGTACCAGGACGGCCGACCTTTCTTCTATCTCGGCGACACCGCCTGGCAGTTGTTTCACCGTCTGAACCGCGAAGAGGCTCGCTCCTACTTGGAAGATCGCGCCCGCAAGGGATTCACCGTAATCCAGGCTGTGGTGCTGGCGGAACTGGGCGGCCTCGATGTGCCCAATCCTTACGGCCATCTCCCCCTGATTGACAAGGACCCTGCCCGCCCCAACGAGCCTTATTTCCAGCATGTGGACTTCATCGTGAACACAGCCGAGCAACTCGGCCTGTTCGTCGGCATGTTGCCCACCTGGGGCAGTCACTGGAAACGCGTCGGCCGCTCTGCGCCTCCGCCTTTCAATGCCGAGAATGCCCGCATCTACGGCCGCTTCTTGGGGGCTCGCTATCGCGACAAGCCGATCATCTGGATCCTGGGCGGCGATCAGAATATCGAAAGCCCCGAGGAACGGGCGGTCATTGACGCCATGGCGGCCGGTCTGCGGGAAGGCGATGGCGGCGCGCACCTGATCACCTTTCATCCCCGCGGCCCCGGCCGCTCCTCCGACGCTCTGCACTCGGCGCCCTGGCTCGATTTCAACATGTACCAGTCCTCTCATGGGGCGCGTGACCACGACAACGGACTGTTTGCCGAGCACGATTACGCTCTTCAGCCCGCCAAACCGACCCTTGACGGAGAACCCCGCTACGAAACCATGCCCGTGGGCTTTTACTTCCGCGACTACAACCGCTATGACCGATTTGACGACTACGACGTGCGGCAGGCCGCTTACTGGTCCCTGCTCGCCGGCGCTTGCGGTCACACCTACGGCCACAACAGCGTCTGGCAGATGTGGCAGCCCGGTCGCGCGCCCGCGCTGTTCGCCGATATTCCCTGGCAACGGGCGCTGGACCATCCCGGGGCCTTTCAAATGGGCTTGGTGCGGCGGCTCTTTGAATCGCGCCCCTTCACGAAGTTGGTTCCCGACCGCACCTTGATCCTTGACGGACCCACCTCGGGCGGCGCCAAAATTCGCGCCGCCCGCGCCTCCGACGGCTCCTTCGCCCTCATTTACTCGCCCCGGGGCGAGCGCTTCACAGTGGATAAGAGCCGGCTCCGCGGGCGTCGCATCAAAGAGACCTGGTACGACCCCCGTTATGGCAGCGCCTTCGAGGTGCACACCACAGACAACGCCGCCATCCAGACTTACACCCCGCCCACTTCCGGCCGCGGACAGGATTGGATCCTGGTGCTGGATGATGCGGAGGCTCATTTTCCGCCGCCGGGAGCGCCGCGTTAACTGCACCGCGGGCCGCCCGTCTTGTTACTATGGACGCCATGGGCGTCCTGGAGCGTGTCTATCGCATCGAGCGGCTGCTTAAACAAAACCGCGCCGTCCCTATGCGTCGCCTGTTGGAGGAACTGGAAGTTTCCCGTTCCACCGTCAAGCGCGATTTGGATTATCTCCGCGATCGCTTGAACGCGCCGATCGTTTGGGATGCCGAACTCGGCGGTTACCGGTTCGACGGCGATTATTCCATTCCCGCCCTTTATCTCACGGCCTCGGAAATTCAAGCCCTGCTCGTGCTCGACCACTTAGTAGGTCGAATTCAACCTGAGTTACTCGGTCCCCACGTCGCTTCGCTTCGCAAATTACTCGAAAAGTTACTCGGCGGACCGGAAGGCGCTGCTCGCGAACTGACACGGCGCATTCGCATCGTCCCCGCTGCCAGCCGCCCCGTGGCGGCCGAACACTTCCAGGCCGTCAGCTCCGCCCTGCTTTCACGCCGGCGTCTGGAAATGGTTTACTACACCCGCACCCGCGATCAGCGAACCCGCCGTCAGGTTTCGCCCCAGCGCCTGGTCTACTACCGGGACAACTGGTACCTGGACGCTTGGTGCCATCTGAAGGACGATTTGCGCAGCTTCGCCCTGGACGCCATCTGCGAGGCTCAGGTCCTGGAAACCCCGGCCATCGAAATCCCCGTTCAGGAGCTGGACCGCGAGCTCGGCGCCGGCTACGGCATCTTTGTGGGCCCCCGCACGCGCCGCGCTCGGCTCCGTTTCACCCCGCGGATGGCCCGCTGGGTCTCGCGCGAGCGCTGGCACGCCGAACAATCCGGGCGTTTCGAACCTGACGGGAGCTACCTCCTGGAAGTGCCCTACACGGATGACCGCGAGCTGATCATGGATGTTCTCCGATTCGGACCTGATGTGGAAGTCCTCGCCCCGGAAGAACTTAGACAGAGAGTCCAGCAGGCTCTGCGGGAGGCGCTGCGCCTCTACGAATCTTAATGCGCCCGAGCTCATTCTGTGAGCCACTCCTCCCGCCAAACTTGAATTGAAATCCCGGAATCGCACGCACCGCCGCTTCCCGCCCCCGAAAGCTTGGCAAGGAGCGGGATTCTCTCCGGCGCGGGCGACAATGGGATTGAGATCTCGTCGCGGTTCGCGGCCCCGGGAGGGCTTTGCGGGGGAGCTCGATCGGGAGCCGCACCGCGGCGAGCTCAGGAGAATTCGCGTGCGATTGCTTCATACCTCGGATTGGCACCTCGGTCGGATGCTGGCCAACGAGCGGCTGATCGAGGATCAGTCATACGTACTCCGTCAGCTCCTCGATGCCGCGCGCGGGTTCCGCCCGGATGTCGTCCTCGTCTCCGGCGACATCTACGACCGCGCGGTGCCCCCTCCGGAAGCGATTTCCCTGCTGGACGAGGTCCTTTCCGATCTGGTCCTGGGTTGTCAGATTCCCGTGGTCTTGATTCCGGGCAACCACGACAGCCGCGAGCGGCTCAGCTTCGCCTCACGCTTGCTGGAGCGCGGCCGGCTGCATCTCGTGAATCCGCATGAACCCTTCAAGGTGGTCCCCTTCAACGACGAAGCGGGCTTGATCGAGGTCCTGGCCGTTCCTTACCTGGAACCCGCCGAAGCGCGCGAGCTGCTGCAACGCGCCGACCTCGCCGACCACGACGCGGCGCTACGAGCTCTGCTCGCGGAGACTCGCCGTACACTGCGCGCTCCCCGCAGAATTCTTGTCGCTCACGCCTTCGTGGCCGGCGGCGAGCGTTCCGACTCCGAAAGGCCGCTCGCCGTCGGCGGCGCCGGCGAAGTAGGGGCCGATTGCTTCTCGGGATTCCACTACGTGGCGCTCGGCCACTTGCATCGGGCCCAGTGCGTGGGCGACGAAGCCCTTCAATACTCCGGCTCTATCCTCAAATACTCGTTTCAGGAAGCTGCTCACCAGAAGTTCGTCAACCTGGTCGAGCTCGATGGCCGCGGCGCCTTGCGCACCGAGCGGCTTCCGCTCCGGCCTCGCCGCGAGGTGCGATGCCTGACAGGACGCTTCGATGATTTGATGGCCGCTACGCCGCCGGAAATCAACTCCACGGACCTCCTCCACATCACTCTGCTCGATGAGCGACCGGTGCTGGATGCCGCCCTGCGCTTGCGTGAGCGTTACCCGAACCTGTTAGGCCTCGAGCAGCCCAGCCTCGCCGCCGCCGCTCAGGAGGGCATTCGCCCTCCCTCCGCCGGACTTAGCACCGATGAGGAGCTGTTCGCCGACTTCTTTCAACAGGTCACCGGCGAGCAGCTTTCCGACGAGGAACTCGCCGAGCTGCGAGCCGCTCTGGAGGAATCTCGCCGAAAGGAACTCGACCTATGAGGCCCATCCGTTTGGAAATGGCCGCCTTCGGACCCTATGCCGAACGCCAGATCGTTGACTTTCGCCGGCTGGGAGGCAATCCTCTGCTGCTGTTGTGGGGGCCGACCGGCGCCGGCAAGACCATGTTGTTGGACGCCATGTGCTTCGCCCTTTTCGGAGAGTGCTCGGGCGAGGCGCGTCCGCGCGACTCGGTCCGCAGCCACCTGGCCTCCCCCTCGCTCCGCACCCAGGTGATCTTCGATTTCGCCGTCGGCAACGAGGTCTATCGCGTGCGTCGCGCCCCGGAATGGCAGCGCCCCAAAACGCGCGGCGCCGGCTATGTCACGGAAAAGGCCGAAGCGGTGCTCTGGCGTCGTACCGGCTTGGAGGACGACGCGCTCGAGGGCTCCGTCCTGGCCGCCAAACCCACCCAGGTCACCGAAGAAGTCGAGCGCCTGCTGGGCTTCACCAGCCGCCAGTTCCGTCAGGTCGTGGTGCTGCCCCAGGGCGAATTCCAGCGCTTCCTCCAGGCCGGTTCCAAAGAGCGCGAGGCGATCCTGGAGACGCTCTTCCAGACCGCGGCCTACCGCCGCATCCAGGAAATTCTCCAGGCGCGGGCCAGAACGGCCGAGGAGGAATGGCGGAGTAAAACAAATGAAATAAATCTTGTTTTATCTCAGGCTGGCCTCTCCTCGCCCGACCAGATGGAAGCCAGGATCCGCGATCTCGAAGCGCGGCTCCAGGATGCCGCGCAGCGTCTCGCGGCCGCCCGGGACGTGCAGCAGGCCGCGCAACAGGCCTGGCATCAGGGGCGCGAGATCGAGAACCGCTTCCAGGAACTTCGTCTCGCGGGCGAAGAGTACGACCGGCTGCAAGCTCAGCGGCCCGCCTTCCAGAACCGCAGCAGAGAGCTCGAGCTGGCCCGTAAAGCCGCGCCTCTCGTCGTGCGCGAACAGGACCTGGAGCGCCGCAACGACGAGTTGAACGCCGCCCGAGAACGCGCAGCCCAAGCCCAAAACGAGTTGACCCGCGCTGCCGAGCTGCGCCGCCGGACAGCCGAGCGGCTCGCCGAGGAAACGGCCCGCCAGCCCGAGCGCGAGCAGGCCCAGCGTCGTCTTCAGGAGCTCGAAGCCTTGCGCGAACGCGTCGCGCAACTCGATGAGGCGCACCGTCTGCTCGCCGCCGCGCAGAGAGAGCATCAAAAGCAACTCGCGAAGCAAGCCGAACTGGACCAGCTCGCCGAGCGATGCGAGCTCGCCGACCAGGAGCGCCGCCGGGCCGCCGAAGCAGTGCGGCAGCGGCGATCCGACTATGAGGCTGCCATCCAGAAAGCGCAGGCCCTCGAGGAGAGCTGGTACGAAGGGCAGGCCGCCATCCTGGCTCAGCGCTTGGTCCCCGGCGAACCGTGCCCGGTCTGCGGCGCCACCGTTCACCCCGCTCCGGCCCAGGCCCCTCCCCATCTGCCCACAGAAGCTGACGTCAAGCAAGCGCGCAGCGATCGTCAGCAAGCCGAAACCGCCTGGCTCAAAGCGGTGGAGAACGAGCGGCGAGCGGCGGAGAAACTCGAACAGCTCCGGCGGGAGTTCGCCGCCCGTCAACTCGAATACACCCAGGTCCTCGAGCAGGCGCAATCCCGCATCAAGGAGTGCGAAGCGGTTGTGCGAGAACGCGCGGCGGGCATCCCGGATGATCTGCGCGACCCAACGCGCCTGGCCTCCGCCCTCGAAGAGGCCGGAAGGCTCGTGGAACGACTCAACGCGGACTTCGCCAACGCTCAGACCGCCGCCGCCTTCGCCAATGAGCAATTCGCGGCCGCCGAGGCCCAGGCGAAAGCGGCCTCGGATGCGCTCCGGCAAGCCGAGGCTGCGCTTCAGGATTCCAGGCAGCTCTTCGAGCAGGCTCTCGCCGAGGCCGGATTTGCCTCTGTCGCCGACTACCGATCCGCCCGCCGCAGCGAATCGGAAATCCGTTTGCTCGAAGGCGACCTTCGCCGCTTTGAGCAGGAGCTGGCGGCCGCGGCCAAGAGGCTCGAACGGGCGCGCAATCAAACCGAAGGTCTCCGCCGCCCCGACCTCGCGCAACTGGAGGCTGGTCTGAAAAAAGCCGAGGAGGAGGTGGACAAAGCGCTCACGGCCCATTTGGAGCTGGAGCGCGACCTCCGACAGGCTCGCGACCACAGCCGCCGACTCGCCGAACTCGCCCAGGAGCTGGCAGGCCTGGAGCAGCGACAGCGTCTGGTCTCCCGCCTGGCTCAAGTAGCCATGGGATCCAACCGCTTTCGGATCAATTTCCAGCGCTTCGTGCAGGTGACCCTGCTCGACCGCGTGCTGGCGGCCGCTTCCGAGCGGCTGCGCCGCATGAGCAAGGGGCGCTATCATCTTCAGCGCGCCGCTGCGCCTCACGATCGGCGAGAGACCGGCGGCCTGGATCTGGAAGTGCTCGACTCTTACACCGGCCAGGCGCGTCGCGTCTCCACGCTCTCCGGCGGCGAGAGCTTCATGGCCTCGCTGGCGCTCGCGCTCGGGCTTTCCGACGTCGTGCAAAGCCACGCCGGCGGCCTGCGGCTGGAATCCATTTTCGTGGATGAAGGATTCGGCTCTCTGGATGCCGAGGCGCTGGAGTCGGCGCTGGCCGTGCTGCGCGATTTGCAGCAGGGTGGACGACTGGTAGGCGTGATCTCGCACGTGGCCGAGATGCGCGAGCAAATTCCCGCCCGCCTCGAGGTGACGCCCGGCCGGCGCGGCAGCGCGGTGCGCATGGTGATTCCCTAGGGGAACAGCGTGGCGAGCCCGGCAACGATAGCGCTAAAGGTCCCAGAAACCGGGGCCGTCGTAGTCACCGCCGGCCGCCGCCTGGCGCGCGTGCTGCGCGCCCGCTACGCGGTCCAGGCCCGCGCCCGGGGCCAGGCCGTCTGGCGCACGCCGAACATTCTGCCCTGGCCCGCCTGGATCGAGTCGCTCTGGGACGCCGCACTCTACGCGGGCGTCCGCCTGCCCGCGCGCCTCGACGAACATCAGGAACGTCACGTCTGGCGGCGCATCCTGGAGCAATCCCCCCAGGCCCGGGAACTGCTCGATTTGCCTGCGGCCGCGGAAGCCGCCCAGCGGGCCTGGGAACTGCTCCACGCCTGGCGGCTGGATCTGCGCCGGCTCGAGCAGCAGGCCGGCGACGATGCGCGGGCCTTCCTGGAATGGGCCCGTCGCTTCGAGCAGCTCAGCGAGGTGGAAGCCTGGATCGAGCCCGCCCGACGGGCGGATCATCTCGTCCCCCACCTCTCACGAGTTCCCCTGCCGCCCGCCATCCTGCTGGCCGGCTTCGACGAGCTGACGCCGCAGCAGCAGAGCTTTCTCCACGCCTGTGAACGCGCCGGCCTGTCCGTCGAGATGGAACCCACCGCGGGTGAACAGCCCGGCGTGGCGGTGCGCGCCGCATTCGCAGACCGCGCGAAGGAACTGGAAGCCGCCGCGCGCTGGGCCCGCGGCTTGCTGGAACGCGGCGAGGCCCGCACCATCGGCGTCGTCATCCCGGATCTCGAAACCGTGCGGGCCGAGGTGGAGCGCATCTTCACGCGGGTCTTCGACCCCGCAGCCATCCTGCCGGCTCCGCCGCATCGCCCGGCCGGCTTCAACATCTCCGCCGCTCCGCCGCTCGCTGCCCATCCCGTCGTCCACGCGGCGCTGCTGGCTCTGGAGCTGGAGCGCGAAGACAATCCCATCGCACGCATCAGCGCCTTGCTCCGTTCTTCGTTCCTGGCAGGCGCCGATTCCGAGCGATCCGCTCGCGCCCGCCTGGACAGGAAACTGCGCGAGCGGGGCATTTCCGCCATCTCTGTCGAGCGCCTGCGGAGCTATTGTCGGCGCGCTGGTGATGCTTGCCGCCTGTTGCGTCGAGCGCTGTGGCGGTGGTCACGGGCCCAGGCCGAGCTGCCCCTGCGACAGGCCCCCAGCCTTTGGAGCCGCAGCTTCTCGCTCCTGCTGGAATGCCTGGGCTGGCCCGGCGAGCGCACGCTCTCCAGCGAAGAATTCCAGGCCGCGGCCGCCTTTCGGGATCTTCTCAGCGAGCTGGCGCGCCTGGATGCGGTCGCCGGCGAACTGACCCGCGCTGCCGCGTTGGCGGAGCTCAGAGAACTTGCGGCCCGCACGCCGCATCAGGCGGAATCTGAAGACGCGCCGGTTCAGATTCTCGGCGTGCTCGAAACTCCGGGCCTTCGCTTCGACGCCCTGTGGATCGCGGGTTTGCACGACGAAGTCTGGCCGCGGCCGCCGCGTCCGGACCCCTTCCTGCCTCTGGCGGTTCAGCGCGCCCACAACCTGCCGCACGCTTCCGCGGAGCGCGAGCTGGAGTTTGCACGCCGGCAGACCGCGCGGCTGCTCGCCTCCGCGCCGCGCATCGTCGTGAGTTGGCCGCAACGAGAAGGCGATCGTGAATTGGCTCCCAGCCCTTTGACTCGACATTTGCCTGTTGTGCAGGAGGCCTCGCTCGAACTCTCCCCCTGCGCGGATTTCCTTCGTGTAGTGCGTCAGGCGAGCCGGCTGGCGGATTTCGAGGACGCCTGCGGGCCGCCGCTGCCCGAAGGTTCCTGGAGCCGCGGCGGCGCGCGTGTTTTCGAGTATCAGGCTTTGTGCCCCTTCCGCGCCTTCGCCCAACTGCGGCTGGCTGCCGAGCCCCTCGAATCTCCCCAACCGGGCCTCAGTCCCATCGAACGCGGTCTGGCCGTGCATGCCGCGCTCGAGTACTTCTTTGGCCAGGTCAACACCCATGCGCGCCTGTTCGAGTTAGACGAGGCAGAGGTGACGACCTTGCTCAACCAGGCCGCTGCGCATGGCGTCGCGCGGATCGAAGAGGGCCGCGGAGCGTTGCCGCCGCGCTTTGCCGCGCTGGAGCGAGCCCGCTTGGCGCGGTTGCTCGGGCAATGGCTGGAGATCGAAAAGCAGCGTGCGCCCTTCGAGGTCGCCGAGCGGGAGGCGGTGCGCGAGGTCGAGTTGGGAGGCGTCCGCGCCGAGATCAAAATTGACCGCGTGGATCGCCTGCATGACGGCCGAACCCTGATCCTGGACTACAAGACCGGGCGTTGTACGCCGTCGGATTGGCAGGGCGATCGGCCTTCAGATCCCCAATTGCCTTTGTACGCCGTGACGCACCCGGAACCGTTGGCCGGCGTACTGTTTGCCCAAATCAAAACCGGCGAATTACGTTTTTGTGGTGCGGTTGCGGAACCGGTGCTCGTGCCTGGCGCTTCAGGCGACGATCTCGAAGGGCGACGGGCGCAGTGGCGCGCGACCCTCGAGAAGCTGGCCCGAGGGTTCCTGGCCGGACGTGCGGAGGTGGATCCCAAGAAGCGAAACGTCTGCCGCACGTGCGCTCTGGAGACGCTGTGTCGCGTCCGTGAGATGGCGCTTCTCAGCCCGGACGAAGAAGAGGAGGACTCGTGAGCGCCCTTCCGTCCGATCAGGCGGTGCGTGACCGCGCTCTGGATGTCACGCGTTCCTTCATCGTGCGCGCGCCCGCCGGATCCGGGAAAACCGAGCTGCTGATTCAGCGTTATCTGGCGTTGCTCGCGCGCGTGAGTCGCCCGGAATCGGTCGTGGCCATCACCTTCACGCGCAAAGCCGCCGCTGAGATGCGCCATCGCGTGGTGGAGGCGCTCGCGCAAGCAGCCGGCGAAGCTCCCCGCGAACCTCACAAACAGCGCACCTGGGAGCTGGCGCGCGCCGTCCGCAGCCGCGATCAACAGCTCGCCTGGCAGCTCGCCGATAACCCCCAGCGCCTCGAAATTCGCACCATGGATTCGCTGTGCGCCGCGCTGGTCCGCCGCATGCCGTGGCTCTCGCGCATGGGAGCGCCGCCCGAGATCGCCGAGCAACCCCAGGATCTGTACCGCGCTGCAGCCCGAGCCGCCATCGCCATGGTGGAGCACGAAGAGTGGGGGACGACGCTCGGGCTGTTGCTGCTGCATCTGGATAACGACGCCGCCGCCCTCGAGGATCTGCTCGTCGGGATGCTCGCGCGGCGCGATCAGTGGCTGCGCCATCTCGGCGCCGGCCGCGAGGGTCTGGAGGAGACGCTGGGCGGCGTGATCCGCGAGGGCTTGCATCGCGTGCGCGAGCTCGTCCAACCGTTCGCCGGCGAGATCGCCGAGGCGCTCCAGCGTCACGCTATCCCCGGCATCGAACCGGATGAGTTGCCCGCCTGGATCGAAGTGGCTGACGGACTGCTCACCAAGAAGGGGACTTGGCTCAAAGCCATCCTCAAGCAGTTGCCCGCGCTGGAAGCGCAAGAGGAACTGCGACTGGCGCTTGAAGCGCTCCGCCGTTTGCCGCCCCCGCGCTTCGATGACCGTCAATGGGCGGTGGTCGAAGCCGTGGTCCAGGTGCTGAAGCTGGCTGTGGCGCAACTGAAGATCGAGTTCCGCGCCCGGCGACAGGCCGACTTCATCGAGGTGATGGAAGCGGCGCTCCACGCCTTGGGCGCGCCCGAGGCGCCCACGGATTTGATGCTGGCGCTCGATGCCCGCATCGAACACCTGTTGGTGGACGAATTCCAGGACACCTCGCTCACGCAGTTCCGCTTGCTCGAGGCTTTGACCGCGGGGTGGACGCCCGGCGACGGCCGCACCCTGTTTCTGGTCGGCGACCCGATGCAATCCATCTACCGCTTCCGCGAGGCGGAGGTCGGCCTGTTCTTCAGAGCGGAACGCGAGGGCGTCGGAGCCGTTCGATTAGAGCCCTTGCGACTCACGGTGAACTTCCGTTCCGACCGCAGCCTTATCGAATGGGTTAATCGCACCTTCCCCTTGATTCTCGCAAAGACCCAGGACATCGCCACCGGCGCCGTGCCGTTCACCGCTTCCGAACCGCGCCTGGAAGCGCCTGCCGGCGTCGAAGTGTGCGTTCATCCCTTTCTCGGGAAGCAGCAGGAGGAGGCTGAGGCGCAGCGCGTCGTCGAAATCGTGCGCGAAGCTCAAGCCCGCGAGCCGAACGCCTCGATTGCCATCCTGGCGCGCGCTCGCACGCACCTGCCCGTGATTCTTCGCGCACTGCGCGAGGCCCGCCTGCCCTATCGCGCTGTGGAGATTGATTCGCTCGCCGCTGCGCCGATCGTTTCGGATTTGTTCGCGTTGACGCGCGCGCTGCTGCACCCGGCGGACCGGATTGCGTGGCTGGCCGTCCTGCGCGCCCCCTGGTGCGGGTTGACCCTGGCGGATCTAAGCGCTTTGGTCGCCGACGCGCCGGAAGCCGCCGTGTGGGATCTGATGCAGGACGGCGAACGAGTCGCCGCCCTCACCCCCGACGGGCGCGCACGTTTAGAGCGCGTGCGAGTCGTGCTGGCCGAGGTGCTGGCGCATCGCCGCCGGAGCCTGCGCGCCTGGATCGAAGCGGCGTGGCTGGCGCTCGGCGGTCCGGCCTGCGCCACAGGCCCCGCGGACCTCGAAGACGCCGAAGCATTCCTCTCTCTGATCGAGCAATTGGATGAAGGCGGGGATCTGGATTTGGAGGCGCTCCGGCAGCGGTTGGAGCAACTCTACGCCAACCCTGACCCCGAAGCCGGCCAACTTCTGCAAGTCATGACCATCCACAAGGCCAAGGGCCTGGAATTCGATGTGGTCATCCTGCCGGGATTAGGGCGGCGGACGCGCGCCGACGAGCCGCGATTGCTGGCCTGGCTGGAGCGGCCGACCGAATTCTCCGAAGGACAACTCCTGCTGGCGCCGGTTCCCGAAAAGGGCGACAAAGACGAGCCGCTCTACAACTATGTAAAGAGCGTCGAGAAAGAGAAGGCCTGGCACGAAGACGGGCGCCTGCTCTACGTCGCCGCGACCCGCGCGCGACGCGAACTGCATCTACTGGGTCACGCTTCCGTCAAAGAGACCAAAGATGGAGCGCAAGCGCGGGCAGACGCCAGGTCGCTGCTCTATCGCCTCTGGCCTGCGGTCTGTGAAAAGTTCGACCAAATGGCCCGCCAATACGTGCCGCATGAAGATCGCGCCGAAGCCGTTGCGCCGCCCCGACAGATCTTGAGGCGGCTGACGGATGACTGGCGACTGCCCGCACCGCCGCCTCCGCTCGAGCTCCCCGAGCCGGCTTTCACCGCCGCTCAAGCCGAGCCCGAACCGGTGGCCTATCGCTGGGTGGGCGAGACCCTGCAACACATCGGCAGCGTCGTGCATCGCATGCTGCACCGCATCGCGGGCGAAGGCCTCTCGCGATGGGATGCCGAGCGCGTGCGCGCCTTCCGTCCCGTGTATCGCGCCGCTTTGCGCGAGCTGGGCGTCCGCGCGGAGGAGTTGGATGCGGCGGCGGAAAAGGCCGAGCGCGCTTTGCTCCAGGCTCTCGCCGATCCGCGCGGGCGCTGGATTCTGGATGAAGCGCACGCCGAGGCCGAATGCGAGTACGCGCTGAGCGGCGTGCTGGACGGCGAATTGATCAGCGTGCGGATGGACCGCACCTTTGTGGACGAGCACGGGGTGCGCTGGATCATTGACTACAAGACCGGCGAGCATCTGGGCGGTTCGCTCGATGAGTTTCTGGACCGCGAAGTCGAGCGCTACCGCCCGCAACTGGAGCGGTACGCGGCGCTGATGGCGCGGCAAGAGACACGCCCGATCCAGCTGGGTCTGTATTTTCCGTTGCTGGGCGCGTGGCGCGAATGGGGCGCTCCGCGAGTCGCCGCGGCCCCGCCGCCGTGAGCGCGTCGCGTCGTCGCGGCGGGGCGGCTCAGGCGGGCTGACGCGGAAACTGATCCGGATTGTCGGTGAAGAGAGCGTCTATGTTTAACTCGTAAAGAAAGTGCGCCATCTCGCGCCGCACATCCGGGAACTTCCCGGTGTCGGCGCTGCGGAAGGTGTAAGCCGTCACAGTCAGTCCCGCCTCGTGCGCCCGCGCCACGGCGCCGGGATCTTCGAGCAGCAGGTTCTTGTCCGGACCGATGCCGCTGGCGAATTCGCGCACCCGGCGCAGGCCCTCAGCGGTCAGCCAATCCTTGTCGGTGCGGCGCAGCAGGAAGGTCATGGGCAGGCGGCAGCCCAGCGCCGCCAGATTCTTGAGAGCTTGAGCGCTAAAGGACTGAACGATGACGGGCGTGCGCGGGTCGGCGCCCGGTTCGTGCAGGCCGTTCTTGCGCAGCGTCTCCCACACCAGGCGCTCCATCGGAAGGCCCTGCTCGGCGTAGACTTCCGGGCCTTTCAGTTCCGGATACAGCCCGGCTTTGCCGCGGATCTCCTCGATGGCCTCCTGCCAGGTCGGGATGCGCACGCCGCGGAACTTCTCGCCGAACCAAGCTCCGGCATCCAGTTGACGAATTTCTTCCAGTCGAAAATCGGCGACCGGCCACCGCCGCACGGTCCTGTCGCCGATCCTCTGCTCGCGTGCGCGGTCGGCGAAGACGCGCGCCACGTCGGTGGTGCGCTCCAGCGTGAGATCGTGCAGGCACACCAGCACGCCGTCGCGCGTGATCTGAAGATCCTGTTCGACGAAGTCAGCGCCCTGCTCGATCGCCAGCCGGTAGGCGGGCAGCGTGTTTTCGGGCGCGTAGGCGGAAGCGCCGCGATGCGCGATGAGGATCTTGCGTCGGCCCTGGCTGATGGTGATTCCCGCGCCTGCGGCCAAGCCGAACAGACCGCGGCGAGTGATCTTGTTCATACCGTCACCTCCTGAACGCGACGCCGGTAGGCTTCCACTTCCTTCTGACGCTGCGCCTCCGACCAACCCAGTTCGCGGCCCATCCACGAGGCTACCGCATCCACGGCGCGCAGACCCTGATCGGGACGGAAGCCCAGCAGACTGCGGCGCAGCATGAAATCTTCAACGCGCACGCACTGTTCTTCGCGGACTGAGAAGACAACCTGAGCGGCGATGTCCGGATACTCGGGGGCCAGCGGTTCCCCCAGCCGCGGATCTTGCGCGGCCAGAGCACGCACCTGAGCCGCGCGACAACCGTAGATGGATTCAAGGTGTCCCTGGCCGAAGCGCTCACGGGCGCCGGGCAGCGGAGCTTCCGCCGTGTCGCATCGCCGCTTTACCGCTAACTTCCGGCAGGCCAGATCCACGACTTCTTCGGCGATGGCGCGATAGCCGGTGATTTTCCCGCCCACCAGCGAGATCAGACCCGGGCGGTCGGCCACGATGCGGTGCAGCCGCGAGATCGAGGACTCGGACCCGGGCTTCATGACCAGCGCGCGGACGCCGGCGTTGGTCCAGTGAACTCTGGCGCGCCGCAGCGCGGGGTAGTAATGGGCTGCTGATTCGATCAAGTAGCGGACGTCGTCGGGGCCAGCGCAAGCGGTCGAGGGATCATCCTCGAAGTCCGTGTCAGTGGTGCCCACCCAGGAATACCCGAGCCAGGGAATGACGAAGAACAAGCGCCCGTCGAGCGGCGAAACCAGAGCCACAGCGTGGCGATTCACGGGATCGCAGGCCAGGTGCACGCCTTTTGTGGTGCGCACCATGCGGCGCGGATGAGGGCCCAGGCGCGCGGCCACGCGATCGAACCAGGGACCGGAAGCGTTGACGACGAGCCGGGCGCGCACTTCGTAGTCGCCGCCCTGGATGAGGTCGCGGACACGCAGGCCGCGGATCGCGTCGCCTTCCACCAGGGCGCCGGTGACCTCTGCGTAGTTGAAGGTCAGAGCGCCGTGCAGGCGCGCGTCCACGATGTTTTCGACGGTCAGGCGCTCGGGCGAATCCACCTGAGCGTCGTGGTAGGCGGCGGCGCCTTGCAAACCCTGGGGTCGGAGTTCGGGCTCCAGAAGAGAAGTCTCATGAGCATTCAGGAAGCGATGATTGGGGAGGGACTTATCGAAGCTGAGCCAGTCATAGAGCAGCATGCCGACCCGCAATTTCGCGCGGAAAAACAGGCTGCGGTCGTAAAAGGGCAGCAAGAACTCGAGAGGCTTGACCAGATGGGAGGCGATGCGCAACAGCGTCTCGCGCTCGCGCAGATCCAGACGGACCAGACGAAAATCCAGCATTTCGAGGTAGCGCAGGCCGCCGTGGATCAGACGTGTGGAGCCGGCGGTTGTGCCGGAAGCATAGTCGGCCTTTTCGAAGAGAATGGTCCGTAGGCCGCGGCGGGCTGCGTCGCGAGCGATGCCGGCCCCGAGGATGCCGCCGCCGATGACGGCCAGGTCGAAGGGGCCGGGGAGGCGGGCGAGGCGCGACATGTCTAGACAGCAACGATTATGGCCGTCCACCCCGGCGCCTGTCAACCGGCTCGCATAGCGCGGGGATAACGCGCTTGACGGCAATGTCTAGACAGGTGTAGCGTGGTCTCTGGTTCCCCATGCGGTTGCGAAATCCTTTTCCTCCCGCGCCACACCGGGCGCGCCGACCCGATGAGGAGGTGCGTCGCCTCTATCCCCGCTTTCGCTGGCAGATCCTGGAAGCCACCTTCATCGGCTACGCCGTTTACTATCTCGTGCGGAACAACCTGCCGGTGGTCGCCAAGGAGATGGGCGAGGCGCTGCACTATTCCAAGAGTCAAACCGGCGACTTACTGGCGTTGACGGCGCTGGCTTACGGCGTGGGCAAGTTCCTGATGGGCGCCTGGTCGGATCGCAGCAATCCTCGCTACTTCATGTCGGCCGGGTTGGCGCTCACCGCTCTGTGCAATTTCCTCTTCGGGGCTTCCAGTAGCTATCCGGTGCATCTGGCGCTGTGGACGCTGAACGGTCTGGCGCAAGGCATGGGCTGGCCGCCGTGCGGGCGGTCCCTGGGGCACTGGTTCAGCCTGCGCGAGCGGGGCTCGATCTTCGCGGTGTGGAACATCTCTCACAATTTGGGGGGCGGGATCGCGGGTCTGGTGGCGGCCTACGCCACGCAAGCCGGCGGCTGGCGAAACGCCTTTTTCGTACCCGGCGTGCTGGCGCTGCTGTGCGCGGCGTATCTATTGTGGCGGTTGCGGGACACGCCGCAATCCGAGGGTCTTCCGCCGATCGAGGAGTACAAAGACGACCTGCCGGATCCCATTCAGCGCCACGGCGAGCGCGAGCTGGGCACGCGCGAACTGCTGGTGGATTACATCCTGCGCAATCGCTATCTCTGGCTGTTCGCGGTGGCGAATTTCTTCGTCTACATCGCGCGCTACAGCATGCTGGACTGGGGCCCGACGTACTTGAAAGAGGTCAAAGGCGCCACGCTGGCGCAGGGCGGCCAGAGCACCGCGATTTTGAACTTCGCGGGCATCTTCAGCACGCTGCTGATGGGCTGGCTGTCGGATCGGCTGAGCGGCCGGCGCGGGATGGTGAGTCTGCTGTGCATGATCCCGGTGTTTGCGGCTTTCGCCGGCATCCTGTGGACGCCGCCGGGAATGCTCTGGCTGGATCTGGCGTTGTTCGGAGTGATCGGCTTCTTCGTCTATCCGCCCGTGATGTTGCTGGGCGTGGCGGGACTGGATTTCACTTCGAAGAAGGCCGTGGGGGCGGGCGCGGGCTTCATCGGCCTGTTCGGCTATCTGGGCCGCATGGCGCAGGGCAAAGGCCTTGGGTGGATGGTGGATCACTGGGGATGGACGCCGGCGCTGTGGGCCATTCTGGGCTGCGCGTTCATGGCCATCGTCCTGCTTTCGCTAACCTGGAGGCTGCGGCCTCTGAGCGCGGAAAGTCGAGTGCATGCCGAAGAAGGCTCTCCTGTATCAGAGGATCGCTGAGGCGCTGCGCCGGGAAATCCTCGCCCGGCGACTTCCGCCGCACAGCCGTCTGCCTTCGGAGCCCGAGCTGGTCCGCCGCTACCGCGCGGCCCGGGAGACGGTGCGGCGCGCGCTGGCGCGGCTGCAAGAGGAAGGCCTGATTTATCGCCGACAGGCCGTAGGCAGCTTTGTGGCCGAGCCGCGAGTGGATCAGGAGCTGGATCAGCTTTTTAGCTTTACGGAATTCATGACCTACCGGGGCATGAAGCCGGGCTCGAAGCTGCTGGAATCCGGGCTGTTGCGCATCAGCGATCCGGAGTCGCCTGTGCTGCGCAGTTTGCGGCTGAAGCCCGGCGCCGGCGTGATTTTCATCCGGCGGCTGCGAACCGGATCCGGCGAGCCGCTGGTGATCGCTTCGACGTGGCTTCCGGCAGAGCGATTTCCGGGCTTTTTGGAAGAGGATCTGACGCGGCATTCGGTCTACGAGATCATGGGGCGCATGGGCTACAAACCCACGGACGCGGTGCAGAGCATCGAAGCCGTCACGCTGAGCGCGCGGCAGGCGGCGCTGCTGACGGTGGCGCCGGGATCGCCGGCGCTGCTGATCCGGAGGGTGGGTTATGCTCAGGGCGTCCCCGTCGAGTACGCGGAGGATTACTATCGGGGCGACCGCACCACGTTCCGCGTACGCCTGGGCGTGCTGGAGAAGCGCTTGAACCAAGGCAGTTGCGAGCAGCATTTCGACTGAGCCCGGGCGAGGGAATCGGGCCGGCGGCAGGACCAAGAGCGGCGGAGGGCGCGCCACTGCGGCCAGGATGCCAGTGTGCATGAGCGGGTCCCTGACAGCCGCGGTGGCTCCGGAACCAGAGGCGCAGCGCATTGCGCGCCGCCTGGAGGGGAGTACGGAAGCCCGGGAAATCCATTAGCCGTCGGGCATCGCTCCGGCTAAGGCGTGAAGGGCGCGTTTGGCAGGAGACTGCGCGTGGGCTGTGGGTTGTTGGTATATGCTTTCCTGAGGAGTTAGCGATGGCAACGATGGAAGCGTTCAGTCGGAGGAGCTTTTTGCAGGCGCTGGCGGCGGCCTCGCTGGGCGGGGCGGAAGCGCGGCGCCCCAACATCGTGCTCATTTTGGCCGACGATGTAGGTTACGGGGATTTGAGCTGTTACGGGGCGCGGAGGCTCAAAACGCCGAACCTGGATCGCATGGCGGCCAGAGGCGCGCGGTTCACGAGCGCCTACTCGCCTTCGGCGACGTGCACACCCACGCGGTACGCCTTACTCACCGGCGAGTACGCCTGGAGACGGGAGGGTACCCGCGTCTTACCCGGCGACGCTGCCTTGATCATCGAGCCCGGGCGGCCGACGTTGCCGGCGTTGCTCAAGCAGGCCGGCTACGCTACCGGTTGCGTCGGCAAATGGCATCTGGGATTGGGCCGCGGCAACCTGGACTGGAACGGGGAAATCAAGCCCGGCCCTCTGGAAATCGGTTTCGATTATTGCTTCATTATGCCCGCGACCGGCGACCGTGTGCCCTGCGTGTATGTGGAGAACCATCGCGTGGTGGGGCTGGATCCTAAGGACCCGATTCGCGTCAGCTATAAGGAGCCGATCGGCGATGAGCCGACGGGGCGCGATCGGCCGGATCTGTTGAAGGTGAAGCCCAGTCACGGCCACGACCAAACCATCGTCAACGGCATCAGCCGCATCGGTTATATGAGCGGAGGGAAAGCGGCGCGCTGGAAGGATGAGGAAATGGCCGACACGTTCACTCGCAAGGCCGTGGCCTTCATCGAGGCCCACCGTCGTCAGCCGTTTTTCCTGTACTTCGCCAGCCACGACATCCATGTGCCGCGCGTGCCGCACCCGCGCTTCGTGGGCACGAGTCAATGCGGGGTGCGCTGCGATGCCATGCAGCAACTGGATTGGTGCGTGGGGGAACTGGTGCGCACCCTGGAACGGCTGAAACTGGAGCGCGACACGCTGGTGATCTTTTCGAGCGACAACGGCCCGGTCGTGGACGACGGCTATCAAGACGGCTCGGTCGAGGCGCTGGGCGATCACAAGCCGGCCGGGCCCTGGCGAGGCGGCAAGTACAGCAACTTCGAAGGCGGGACGCGGGTGCCGCTGATCACTTACTGGCCGGGGCGCATCCGGCCGCGGGTTTCCGACGCCCTGGTGAGCCAGGTGGATTTTCTGGCCTCGCTGACGTCGCTGGCCGGGGTGAAGTTGCCGGATGAGGCGGGCCCCGATAGCTTCAACGTCCTGCCCGCCCTGCTGGGGCAGTCGGACACTGCGCGCGATCACCTGGTCGAACATGCCGGATCGCTGTCCCTGCGTCAAGGGCGCTGGAAAGTGATCTTGCCCAGCTCCGGAGCGCGCTACAACAAGAACGTCAACATCGAGCTGGGCAATGACCGCGCGCCGCAGCTCTACGACCTGGAGGCTGATCCGGGCGAAACCACGAACCTTGCGGAGAAGGAGCCGGGCAAGCTGAAGGAGCTGATGGGCCTGCTGGAAAGGATCCGCAAGGACGGCCGCAGTCGGCCGCGGAGCTAAGTTGTCGGTCGCTCGGGCGCTGCGTGAGACCGGGCGTCACCGCCCGTCAGAATAGCTTGGGAGCGGTTGCGGGAAGGCGGCGAGACGGTGAACCGACCGTACGGGTCAGCTACCCCGGGGTTGCGGCTGGAGTCCGACCCTGCGGCTCAATGACTCCTGTCTCGCCGCCTGATGTGCTGGTTCGCGTACGCACGACCCCGCCATGCTGGATACCGAGCCGCTCCGTGGCCGTGAGGGCTTCGTGGACCCGTGCGACGCCTCGCGACTCAGAAGCTGAGGCGCAGGGCGAACTGCTGAATCCGTGGGCTGCGGGAGCTGGTGATCTGTCCGAAGCCGGTATTGATCTGGCGCCCCTGGGCGTCGAAGCGCGCGGTGGCGTCCACGCCGCTGAACTGGGTGTGATTGAAAGCGTTGTACATCTCCCAGCGGAACTGGAAACTGAAACGTTCCTTCACCGGGACGTTCTTGAAGAAGGTGAGGTCCCAGTTGTTGATGCCGGGACCGCGGAAGGCGTAGCGGCTGGCGCCTGCACCGCTGCCGCGTTCGCCGCGAGCGGGCCGTCGGAAGACACTCGTGTCAAAGTAGCGGTCGAAGGTGCGCTGGCTCTTGGGCAGCATGGCCTTGCCGGTCATCACCACCGTGGTGCCGTCGCCGCCGCCGGTCAGGTCGGCTCCGTCGGCCAGACTGAGACTGACGCCCCGCGGCGAGCCGCTCACGAAAGCGCATACGCCGGAGAACTGCCAGTTATCAAAGACCCACTTGATCAGCGAATTGCCCCACAGACGGCTGGCCCTGGGTAAATCCCAAACCCAGTTGCCGGTGAGCGTGTGTGTGCGGTCGTAGCCGCCGGGACCGTAGTTCCAATAACGCCAGGAGTTGAAGGAGGCAACGCCGCTATTGTAACTGTCGCCGTAGTTCATGGCTTTCGACCAGGTCCAGGCCACGCCGAATTGCAGGCCACGGGAGAAGTTCCGCTTCGCCTGGGTTTGCAAGGAGTGGTAACTGGAAGTGCCTGCGAACTCCAGGTAGGGTAAGCCTGCGAAGCCGTAGTAGGGGCGGAAAAAGTTATCCGGCAGCGGCGTATTGGTGGTCGGATCGGTGTTCTCGGGCAAGAAGCGTGCGCCGTAAGGAACGTTGTTGATGCCGCGGGTCTGACCCAGATGCCGACCCATATTGCCCGCGTAAGCTATGTCCAGTACGGTGTTGAATCCCACGTCGCGCTGGATGCCGAAGCTCATCTGATAGAGTGTGAGCACCTTAGCGCGCGGTTCGATGACGCGGTTGAAGCTGGAAGGCGCGAGCAATCCGGCCGCCGCCAGGAAGGTTTCGACGTTGCCGTAATACTGAACGGGCTGAGCCTGGAGCGGAGGATTGAAGGACATGTCGCCCATCTGTCCGGAGCGCGGACGGGCGTTGTAGAAGATCCCGGCGCCGGCGCGGATGGCGGTCTTGCCGTCGCCCAGGGGGTCGAAGGCGAAGCCGAAGCGGGGCGCCAACAACACGCCGTTACTATGGACGAAACCGCGCGGATAGCCCGGGGTTCCGGCGCGGACCGCGCCGACGTAAGGGTCGCCCGAGCCGGGCACGAAAAGCCCAATATAGGCCGCCGGGAACAACTCTCCGGTGAGCGGGTTCCTGGCGACCCGAGCATTGCGAGCGTCTCGGGCCGGGAAGAAGAGCAAGGGAGTCCTGGAACGGTCGTAGCGAGCGGGATCGAAGTTGGCGCCGACGTTCTTTTTCTGGTACGGCGGGATGTCGTAGGTAAAACGCACGCCGTAGTCCAGCGTGAGCCTTCGGCCCAGCTTCCAGCTATCCTGAACGTACCATTCCGTCACCTTATTGATGGGCTGATAGTTCACCCTGGCTGTAACTTCGGTGTAGGTCTGGAAGTAACCCAGCAAAGCGTTGGCGTAGGGATGGTTGGAATCGAAGGGATTGCTGGTCGTGCGTCCGAAATTGAAGTTGCCGGCGAAATTCGAGCCGTGGTGGCGCTGGAGATATTCGGCGAGCTCCCAGTAGAAACCGGCTTTGAGGGTATGCGGGCCAGCGACTTTTGTCAAGCCGTCGGAGATGCTGAAGGCGTTGACGTAGTTGTCCATCGGGAAGCGGCCGTCATAACCGATGGAAGCGGCGCCGGTCACGCCTCCGAAGCTGGCGGCCGGGATCAAGTTGAGCGGATTGTTCTCGGGGTACTTCTGGCCGAAGCGGATGCCCAACCTGGAGCGTTGGAGCTTAGCCAACTCGGATTCAGAAATCTCCTGAATTTCCGTCCAGCGGGAGAGCCCGATCGCCAGTTCGTTGACCAGTGAGGCGCTGGGCAGATAGGTGAGATTGAAAGCCAGATTGGGATTGGTGGTGTCATAGCTCTGCTTGATTCCCCACTGGTTGGAGTTGGCGGTGACCGCCAGGCCTTTCTGGCGAACGGACATATTCATGCCGCGGAAATAGGTGCGCCACCTGGGGGTGGGGTTATAGTCGAGGCGCAAGACCTCCTGCCGCGCCGGACGGTCCACGGTGTCGGAGACGATATAGTTGTAAGCACCGCGACTGAGGTTGCGGTCGAAGAAGTTGGGCAGGGGAAAGACGCTGAGTAATTTTTGGGTATCCGGGTTGATGCGAGCGGGTGGAACGATGTTGCCGGGGAACGGCTGGCCGGCGAGAGGATCCCGTACCACGATGAGGGCATTGTTCGGCTCCCGGGAGTCGGAGAAATCGCCGCGGCGCTCTCTCTCGGTGGGGAAGGTGTAGTTGCGGACGCTGGGTGTGGTATTGGGCTGGATCTCCTGGGAAAAGAAGAAAAAGAGCTTGTCGCGGCCGGGGTTGAACTTCTTACCCCAATAGATCGGGCCGCCGAGGTTGTAGCCGAGGGTGTTGTAGCGGTACCTGGGCTTAGGCACGCTCCTGCGATTATTGAAGAAGTCATTGGCGTTCAACATCTCGTGGCGCTTGTACCAGTAGGCGGCGCCGTGGAACTCCATGGTGCCGGCCTTGCTGGAGACGTTGATGATGGCTCCGGCGTTCTTTCCGTACTCGGCCTGGTAGTTGCCGAGCAGGACCTTGACCTCGGCGATGGCGTCCAGGTTGAGCATGTTCTCGGTGGTCCCCAGGCCGCGGTTATTAGCCACCACGCCGTCGAGGTTGATGGCCACATAGTCGCTGCGGACTCCGTGGATGATCGGCGCGCCGCTGGTTCCCAGGGTCTGAGCGCCATAACCGTCGGGGTAGGTGACCCCTGGGAGGACCTTGAGTAAATTCATGAAGTCGCGGCCGGGGGTGGACAGATAGCTCATCTGTTTGTCGTTGAGCACGGCAGACCGCTCCTGGCTGGCGGTTTGAATGGGCGGGGCCTCGGCGGTCACGGTAATGGATTCGGTCAAGCTGCCGACTTCCAACATCAAAGCGCCCACCGCCAGGCGCTCGAAAGCCGTCAGCGTGTATCCTTTTCTCTCCAATCGTTTGAAGCCCTGTGCGTTGACGGTGATGCTGTAGCGTCCCGGCAACACGGAGGGAAACACGAAGTCGCCGGAAGTGTCGGTGGTGGTGCTGCGGCGGACGCCGGTGAGCTCCTGGGTGAGCACCACCTCTGCGCCAACGATGGAATGACCCTGGGGATCCACCACGCGTCCGGTGATGATTCCGGTTGTGGTCTGGCAGCGGGCGGGTGCGAGTGCGAGCCACCCGGCTGCGGTCAAGACTAACGCACGCAAAATCGCGCTCGATCTCATGTTCGCCAATCCTCTCCTTGCTCGTCTCCGTTCGGCTGCCCGAGGGCGAGCCGTGATTGCCCCTGTGCGGTCGTGAGCGCCCCCTTGGACTCAGGCCGGTTGCGCCGCAAGTCGGTTGACCGGCTCCCCCTCATTATAGGCGAGGGCGCGGGCCGCGTCAAGAGGAGGTCGGCAAAACTCTCGATCTTGAGCGGTCACTTTAACGCTATTTAAGCCTGCCTTGACAGGCGGCGCGAAGGGCGGGAAGATGGGGAAAGCCGGTCGCCGCGGGGCGGCCGGCGCCAAGGAGGCGCGAATTGGCTGTTCGCATGAAAGACATCGCCCGGGATCTGGGCGTCTCCCTGATGACGGTCTCGAAGGCTTTGCGAGGCCATAGCGACATCAGCGAGAGCACGCGACGCAAGGTGCTCCGCCGAGCGCGCGAATTGGGCTATCAGCCGGACTGGATCGCGCGAAGCCTGGTCACGGGCCGCACCTACATGGTGGGCCTGGTGATCCCCGATCTGATGCACTCCTTCTTCGCCGAAGTGGCCAAAGGCGCGGCCGCCACGTTAGAGCCTGCCGGCTATCACATCGTGATTCTCAACTCGGAGGAGAATCCGGAAACCGAGGAGCGGCAGATCAACACTCTGCTGGCGCGGAACGTGGACGGGCTGATCATCGCTTCGGCCCAGCGCAACGGGAACGCCGGGGTGTTTCGCACGCTCAAGGCGCGCAAGGCCCATTACGTGCTGATTGACAGGCTGCCCAAAGGGGCTGAGGGGCCGTATGTGGGCGGAGAGGACGAGCGCATCGGGGAGATGGCGACCGAACACCTGATCGAACAAGGTTGCCGCAGGATCGCGCATCTGCGAGGGCCGGACATTCCGACCGGGCTGGGACGCTACGAAGGCTACCGTCGGGCGCTGGCGCGGCACGGTCTGCGTGCGCCCAGCGGATATGTGGTGCGGGCGCAGCACAACGACGCTGCGGGTTACGAGGCCATGCGGCGGCTGTTGCATTTGAAGCCTCCGCCGGACGGGGTCTTCTGCTACAACGACCCCGTGGCTGCGGGGGCGATTCGCGCGGTTCTAGAGGCCGGGCTGAGAGTTCCGGAGGACGTGGCGATCATCGGTTCAGGCAACGTGCACTATTCGGACCTCTTGCGCGTGCCCCTCTCCACGATTGATCAGAACAGCACCCTGATCGGGCAGAAGGCCGCCGAGTTATTGCTCGAGCTGATCGAGAGCAAGAAGACGGCAAAGCCGAAGCAGGTGCTGATTCCGCCGCGACTCGTGGTGCGCGAATCCAGTCGCCGCATGCGGCAGTAGGGCCCGCGCCGCGCCGGTGAACCGGGCTCGGTCCTGGCAAGGGCAGCAGCGGCGCGGCGGCATCGGGGCCCTGGTTCCGCGATGAGCTTCAGCGGGAGTCGCTGTCGGGCCCGATCACCAGATCAGGCCAACAGGTTTCCGGCTCCCAGGAGGGGACGGTCCGCCCGGTGGTCGGCGTTGCAGGAGCCGCCGGCGGCAAGAATTTGGGATCGAGCGCGCGATTGGCCAGGTCCCTCAAATCTTCCAGGTGGGCCCGGGCGGCGCCGTCGGCGGCGCGCGGCAGCGCGGCGGCGGCGTCGCGAGCAATGGTGCGCAGCTCGGCGCGGAAGAAAGGCCGCTGATCGTCAGCGGCGGGCGTGCGACCATTCAGGCGGTCGGAGAGCAGCTCGATGTAGAGGCGCTGGAGGTTGCGGCGGAAGGCGTCCACGCGAACCTGAGGCGCGGCGAGTTCGGCGTAGATGCCGCGTCGCAGATCCGAGAGGAACTCGGCCGGGAGGTAGGCGCGCGGGCCGTCAATGGCTTCCTGCTCGACCAGGCGCGCAAAGCGGCGGCTCTCCAGGAGGTTGTTCAGGATCATGCGCTGCGCGTTGCGAATCCGTTCCAACACGCCCTGGGGTTCGATGCGGCGCAAAATCTCCGGGCGCACGAAGAGAGCCGGGGTGCGGAAGGCGTTTTCATTGAGAAATTTCACCGCAGCCCTCTGTCGCTCGCGTTCTACAGGGTGGAACAGGACGCCGTCCTGACCGGCGTGCTTTTGCTGAGAATAGAAGCCGCCGACGAGCGGGACCACGTGATTCATCTCGCGCGTCCACTGCCCCAGCACGCGTCCGTAAACTTCCTCCAGGTCGTCATAGGGTTTCCCCTTCTGGGGTACGGCGTCCAACAGCAGATCCATGACGCGGGCGAGGTTCCGCTGACCGAGTTCGGTGGCGCGAATGGCATCCGCATCGCCGACGGCTTCGGTGTTCTCGCCGGGATCCGAGCCGCCGGCTCGGGCGGTGGAGAACCGGAGCCAGGGAGTCTTCTCCTGCGCGGCAAGAATCCACTCATCGAGAATCGGCTTCTCGTCGTCGGGGGTGCGCGCTTCGGGGATCGGCCTGTAACCCCAGGCGATCGAGAAATAGTCGTAAGGACCGATCTTAGGAATCAGATCTTCGGGATCAATGTTATCTTCCGGCTGCGCCACGTAATTGAAGCGTGCGTAATCCATCAAAGTGGGCGTGTGACCCATCTTTTTGACCCACTCGCGGTCGCGCACTTTTTCCAGCGGATAGAGCGAGCTGGCCTTCATGTTATGCGGCAAGCCGAGGGTGTGGCCGACCTCGTGGGCCACGACGTACTCGATGAGTCTGCCCATCAGCTCGTCGGGCAGCGGGAGTTTGCGGGCGCGGGGATCCAGCGGCGAAACCTGCGCGAAATACCAGTGGTTGACGAGGTTCAGGACGTTATGCCACATGACGATGTCGGCTTCCAGGATCTCGCCGGTGCGCGGGTCGTGGACGTGCGGTCCCATGGCGTTCTCGATGGTGGAAGCCTGCCAGCGGATGACGCTGTAGCGAGCGTCCTCGGGGCTCCAGTGAGGGTCCTCGGAGGGGGAAGGCGGATCCCTGGCGAGGATGGCGTTGCGAAAGCCGGCCTGCTCGAAAACGGGCTGCCAGGCCTCGACGCCGCGCTTCACATAGGGCACCCACTTGGTCGGGGTGGCCGGGTCAATATAAAAGACAATCGGTTTGAGGGGTTCGGAGACCGCAGCCCGGGGGTCCTTCTTTTCCAGGCGCCAGCGGGTGATGTAGGTGCGGCGCGGCGCACGATGCTCGTCGCGCGAGTAATCGTACTGACGGATATTGAAGTAGCCCACGCGTGCGTCGTAGAGGCGGGGGCGCATCGGCTGCTCGGGGAGCTTGACCATGCTGAAGTGCATGAGGACGCTGACGCTGCCGGGTCGCATGGCCGCGGACATGGGCGAGGGCGGCGTGGGGGGCGAGGGCGTGGGCGCTCCGGCGGCAGGGGGTTCGATGGGCGAAGTATAGGTGTGAACGGCTTGCACTTCGATGTTGGTCGGGAACGCCTTCACGCGCTCCAGAAAACTGCGGGCTGCGTCGAAGCCACGGGCGCGCAGGATGGCGCGCGGGCTGAATTCGGCGACCTCGGTGGTGAACAGGCGAGTCACATCAATCACGGGCGCCTCTCCCTGGCCGAGGGCCTCGATGGGAAAAGCCATGATGACGGTCTCGTGGCTCACATTGCGTACGGCCAGGGAGATGGGATGGGAGTTGTCGGCCACGACCTCGTAGGAGACGTTCCGCAGCAGCACGCGATTGTCCTTGCGCTCCCAGCGCACCACGCGATTGCCGACGCTCATGCCTCCGTAGCCCAATCCGGGAGTGCGCGCGATCTTGGTGACCCAGAGGAACTCTTTGCCCAGCTCCGTCGCCGGGATTTCGTAGTAGAGGCGGCTTTTGATGCGGTGGACGGCGAAGACGCCGCGCTCGGAGACCGCATCTTTGGTGATGACCTTCTCGTAGGGACGGATCTCCGGCTCCGCTGCACGCACCGCAGGTCGTTCCTGAGCCTGCGGCGCGGGACTTTCCCGGGAGGGCTCTTGAGCGAAGACCATCCCGCTCCACCAGAAAAAGAGGCAGACTAACATCCGCATAGGCATGAGTATAGCGGAGAGCGAGCAGGGGCCGTGAAGATTCACGGCGGCCGGCGGATCGGCCGGAGCCCCTGCACCCACGAATTTGTGCCGGCAGCCGCGAATCAAGGGCGCCGGCACTTTCAACGCCCGGGGAGCGCCGAGCGCGTTCTCATTCTGAGCGCGCGGGGCGAGGGGATCCAGGATGAGGGAGCCGGATGGTGAGTGAAAAGCTGGAAGATCTTGAGTGCGAGGCTAAGGCTCAGCGGTGCCCGAGAAACATGAGCCAACCCAGGCCGAACAGAGCGATCAGGAACCACGCGAAGCAGTAAAGCGCATAATGCAGGCGGTCGCGATCAGTGCGTTTGGTGACGACGCCGAGCACAATCGAGGTGAAGAAGGCAAACAACAGGGCAGCCTCGAAATGTGAGAGGGAGACCTTCGGCATCAGTCTTTCCTCCCCAGGGCGATCTCGTAGGCGTCCACGATGGCCAGGACGTTCAACAGGCCGGCGGTCACCAGGAACTTTGTGCCGTAATCGTGAACCGCTCCGGGGAGGTCGGGCTGGGAATAGCCTAGCCACTTGGTCAGCATGTAGAGCAGGCCGGAGCAGAGATGGCCCACGAAACCGCCGTATTGCAGCAGAGTCGTGAGCACGTCGGGGCCGCGGCCGGGTTCGAGGAGCGTTCCGCGCATCATCAGCCCGAGCAAGTACATGCCGGTGATGGCGAAAGCCAGCAATCCGGCGCGTCCGTAGCGTTTGAGCAAGAAGTGGCCGCCGCCCGGGATGAGCCATGCCAGACCGACCGGCGGTCCCCAAACATTGATCGGCGGCGAAGGCTCTTTGGATTTCTCGGACTTCATCCGACTTTTCAGTGTAGCATGCAGACTTTCGACGCCGGCTTCGAGCGGCGCTGCGTCGCCGTGCGCATCGTGCGGGCTCGGTAGCTGGGTCGGCGCTTCACACGATCATCTCCAACCGTTCGCGATCGAAGCGGACTTTGCGTCCGGTGTCCAGAGCCGTGCCTGCCATGCAGACTGCGACGGCGTGCGAGAAACCGGCCTGGATGTCGGCGCGCGGCGTCCGGCGCGTGCGCACGCACTCCAGAAAATTTTCCATGTGGGAATTCACGCGCTCCTCGGGGACGCTGATTTCTTCCGTGAGTCGGTCGGGCATGCGGCTGCCCTCGCCGGTGATCTTCATGGCGTCGGCGTCGAAGACGCCGCGCGTGCCGAACCAGAGATTGCGGTTGCGCGCGGCGTTGGTGAGGCTCATGGAGAAACTGACCAGGCAACCTTTGGGGTAGTCGAGCAGAGCGTGGAAGACGTCGGAGGTTTCGCGCCCGTCCTTCCACAGGTACACGCCTCCGTTGGCCACCGCGCCGGCCGGGTAAGGATCGTCGAGGAACCACGGGACCAGGTCAATGAAGTGGCACATCCAGAGTCCGGCGATGCCGTTGGTGTAATCGCGGAACAGTTGCCACTCGCGGAAGCGGCGTGCGTCGAAGGGACGCGAGGGGCGATGCATCAGGAATTGGGGCCAAGCCACGTCTTCCGGGCGGATGTGGGTGTAGTCGCGGCGCCAGCGAGGTTCCTGGAAGTTCACCGAGAACTCCACGCGCGTGACCTGGCCGAGGATGCCGGAGCGGATCATGCGAGCTGCGGCGATCAGGCGGGGATCGCTGCGGCGCTGGGTGCCGATCTGGACCACGCGGTTGGAGGAGCGCACGGCCAGATAGGCGGCCTTGGCCTCGGCGAAGTCCACGCCCATGGGCTTCTCGCAGTAAGCGTCCTTGCCGGCTTCCACAGCGTGCTTGAGCATCAGCGAGTGAGTGAAATCCGGGGCGGCGATCAAGACGGCGTCCACGTCGCTCCAACTGAGCAGCTCTTTGTAATCCACGGTCTGGCGCGGCTTCAGGCCCCAGGTTTGAGCTGCGAACTCGACGGCGCGCTCGCGGTTGGGCCGATAGACGTCGCAGATGGCGGTGACGGCGGCGTTCGCAGCTTTGGCCTGGGCGACCTGGCGCATGAGCTCGGACCCGCGGCCGCCGGCCCCGATGAGGCCGAGCTGGATGCGGTCATTGGCGGAGCGCGCGCCGGTCGCGGAGGCGGCCAGCGCGCCCAGAAAGCGGCGGCGAGAGTGGGGGACGATGTTGTCCGGCATAGAGAATATGGAAACGCAGCCGGGAAAAGAAAAGCAAGCCGAGGTTGGAAGGTTCGCGGAACCGGGGTTCAGGCCGCGTCGGCGCCCGGCGGCTTTCACGGCTGGGCGCTCGAGAGGCGGGCCTTCAGTTCCCGCCAGGCGCGCTCCGGGAAATGGTGTTTGAGTCGTTCGAGGCCGCTGCTGCGGGGATCATTCGCTCGGGGAGCGCTCTTTTGAAGACAGCGATCGAGCAGCAGCGCGGCTTCGGCGTCCTCGGGATTGCCGGCCAGTGCTGCGCGGAAGCGCTCGGCAGCGGCTTGAAACTCGCGGCGCTTCCACAGGACGTAGCCGGCGTTGAAATGGTAATCGGGATCCGAGGGGTCGCCGTCGAGAGCCTTGAGAAAGTTGTCCAGGGCTTCGGGAAGATTGCGGCGGGACTGAGCGGCGGCCAGGTTATTGATGACCTCGTTGAGCGGCAGATCCTGGCTGACGCGCTCGAAGGCCGCGCCGGCGCCGGCGAAGTCCCCGGTGTAGTAGCGGCAAAGTCCCAAAAGGAAGGTGGCGTGAAGGAAATCGGGATCCGAAGCGGTCACGCGAGACAACCAGTTCGCGGCGAGGCGGTATTCCTTGCGCTGGAAATAGAGGCGTCCGAGCTGGTAGCAAGGTGCGGAATAGCCCGGCTCCAGCCTGGCGGCCTGGGTGAAGTAGCGGTGCTTGAGCTCCGGCGCGGCGGCTTGCAAGCCGCGGATGTAGTTCTCGATCGCGTCCAGGCGGATGGGCCTTTGCTCGGCCAGGAGGCGCTCGATCGGCGGCGCACGCTCCGGGTCCAGTGCACGCAAAACATGCCAGGCGAATTGTGTTTGCAGCTTGCTGAGTTGTTCCAGCGGTCCGCGCTCCACCCAGGAGGGTCCCATGCGCAACTGTCGGACATCGAGCAGGAAGCCGCTGATGCGCAGGGTGCGATCGGCGGACGTTGGATCCTCCGCGGAGCTCCGGGCCGGGTCAGTGTTGACCTCGAACTCGCCGGCGACCAGCCAGGCGGCATCCAGTTCTTCCGCGACCTTGAGCATGGAGGCGCGTGTGATCTCCGCCGAGGGGTTGAGGGAGAGGCGTCGCAAGACCTCGAGACGGTCTTCGCGATCCACCACCCAGAGGTCGCGCGAAGCGAGGATCTCGGAGATGTGGTAGGCGAGGCTTTCGCTGATCCAGCCCAGCTCGGGCGCGGAGCGGTTGGCGAAAGGCAACACCACCACGGCTCCCTCGGCAGGCGGAGCGGCTGTGGAAGCAGGGCTTCGAGCCGCCACCAAGGTCAGGAGAACTGCAAGAGGGAGGAGGAGCCGCGGCGTCAACTCTTTCGAGTTTAGCAGACGGCTCCTCCCGGGGGTTAGGGGTCTATGGGCGATCCCCCTGAACCATGGGCTGTTGCGAGGTAAGAAACATACGTCAGCAGCTTCAGCCGGGGTAGCTGCAGAGCGAGCCCCGACGCTTAGGAGGCCTAATCAAAAACGAGCTTGAGGTTGGTGCCGCCCAGGCGGATTTCCTGGACGCGGGCCTTTCCTTCGCTGGCCACATAGCGCACGGAAGTGGAGCTAAACTTGGCTGGCTCGTTCTCCACTTTCACCGCAGCCTCGACCTTCTGCTTGCCCCGTTTGATGATGACTTTATTGTCCTGCAAGTCAAGTCGGTAATCGCCGGGCGCCAGTTCCGTGCCCGCGACGACGGAAGGCTGGAAGAAGGTGACGGTGAATGTCTTCGCCATGGCGGCTGCCAGGGCCAGGGTCATGAAAAGTAAGAGGATTTTTCTCAGCATGTCATTCTCCTGAACTGGTTAGTTCCTCCTTGGTCATTGTTCCGGGAGCCGGTCAGCTCCCTTTGTTGATGACGGATCAGGAGGCAAAAAGTTCCTTGCCGGATTGAGAATTTCTTTTGAGATTAGGGACGGCCGGTGGGCGTAGCCAGAAACTCGTGGACATGGCGGCAGGCTAAGTGCTGAGTTTGCGGGTCGTCACCAAAGCCATCAATCCAGATCAAATTGGGTTCTTGTCGGAACCAGGTCCACTGTCGCTTGGCGTAACGGCGGGTGTTACGTTGGGCGTAGTAGATCGCTTGGGAGAGATCCAGTTCGCCGCGTAAGACCTGGAGGGCTTGCCGGTAACCGTGGGCTTCCAAGGGCTTGATGGTAGGCGGGTAGCCCATGTCGAGGATGCGGCGGACTTCATCCACGAGTCCGGCGGCGAACATCTGCCGGCAGCGTGCGTCCAGGCGTTCATAAAGCTGCTGTCGGGGCGGGTTCAAGCCGAGCTTGAGGACTCGAAATCCGGTGAGCGCATCGCGCCCGGCAGCGAACCAGGAGGATAGCGAACGGCGAGTGAGCAAGCAGACCTCCAAAGCTCGGATGAGCTTGTGGCGATCTGCGGGATGGATGCGGCGGGCGGCCTCGGGATCCCAGCGGCGCAACAAACGGTGGAGCAGGCCGGGGCGGCGGGCCTCGCGGGCGGCGAGCTTTTGACGCAGCGCCTGGTCGCGAGCGGGTCCCGGAAACAGCCCGTCCAGCAGGGCTCTCAAGTAGAAGCCTGTGCCGCCGACCACCAAGGGCAGGCGGCCGCGAGCTGTGATTTCCCGCAGCAGGGGCCGAGCGCGGCGGGCGTATTCGCCGGCGGTGAAGGATTCGTCGGGATCGAGAATGTCGAGCAGATGGTGCGGGACGCCGCGGCGCTGGGAGGGGAGCAGCTTGGCGGTTCCGATGTCAAAGTGGCGATAAAGCTGGAGCGAATCACAATTGACGATCTCGGCTGGGAAGGCGGCGGCCAGGGCCAGCGCCAACTCGCTCTTGCCGGAGCCCGTGGGTCCCACCACCGCCACCAGGGGAGCCAATTGCGCCTCGAGCATCCTCTATTTTGAGTGTAGAGATTTGCGGCCCCCGGAGGTCCGGCCCGCGTTATACTGAAAGCGAGGGTTGGCGAGCCCGCGGGGGTCAGAGGGAACTGCCGACGGTGGGCATCGCGACGCTACGATGCGAGTGAGACCGAAAGCTTTCTTGTTGTTTTTGCCGCTGCTGCTGCCGGCGCAGTCGGCTGAGAACCAGCGGACTGCGGCGGAATCCGAGGGCGCGGAACGCAACCGAGCCGCGGCCTACTACAACTTCGCGATGGCGCACCTGTACGCCGAACTGGCTGGCATGTACGGGAACCGCAGCGAGTATGTAGACAAGGCGATCGAGCATTACCGAGCGGCCATGAAAGCGGATCCGCGCGCGAGTTTCCTGGCTCAGGAGCTGACGGATCTGTACATCCAGGCCGGGCGCCTGCGCGATGCGGTGGCGGAGGCCGAGGAGATCCTCAAGCGCGATCCCTCCAACATCGAAGCGCACCGCATTCTGGGACGCATTTACGCGCGCATGATCGGCGACGCCGCACAGGGGCGCCTGGACGAAGGGATGTTGCGCCGGGCCATCGAGCAGTTCCGGCAGATCACCGAGAAGGATCCCTCGGACGTAGATGCCTGGGTCACTCTGGGGCGCCTTCAGAGGATGGCGCAAAACTCCGTGGAGGCTGAGAAAGCTTACCAGAAGGCCTTGCAGGCGGATCCCGATAACGAGTACGCGTTGCACGGGCTGGCGGTGTTGTATTCGGATCTTGGAGACACGCAAACCGCCATTCGGATGTGGCGGCGTCTGGCCGAGCAGAATCCGCACCCGCGGGTGCTCCGGGCCCTGGCTGCCGGCTACGCGCAGGCTCGCGATTACCGAAGCGCGGTGGAGACGTTGCGCAAAGCCCGGGAACTGGCGCCTAACGACGTGGAAATCCAGCGCGAGTTGGCTGAGAATCTGCTGCTCGCCGAACAATGGGATGAGGCGCTGAAGCTGTACCAGGATCTGGCTCAGGCGCGGCCGCGCGATCCTCAATATCCTTTGCGTCTGTCGCAGATCTACCGCCAGCGGCGCGACCTGGTGAAGGCTCGTCAGGCGCACGAACGCGCGCAGAACCTGGATCCCGACAGCCTGGAGATCCAGTACAACGACGTCAACCTGCTGGAGGCCGAGGGGAAGTTTGCGGAGGCCATCGCGCGGCTGAAGCAGATTTTGGAGGCTACGGCCAAGAGTTCGCTGACGCCGCCCGAGCGCAGCAACCGCGTCATTTTGCTGGAAAGGCTGGGGCTGCTGTATCGCTCGAACGAACAACCCGAGCAGGCCGTGGAGGCTTTTCGGCAGATGGCGGAGCTGGATTCGGACTTGAGCGCTCGCGCAGCGGCGCAGATCATCGAGACCTATCGGAGCGCCAAGCAGTTCGCGCGCGCCGAGCAGGAAGCCGAAGAGGCCTACCGGAAGCATCCCGATGATCGTATGATCCGCCTGATTCGGGCTTCGCTGTGGGCGGATCTGGGCCGCGGCGCTGAGGCGGTGGCGGAAGTTCGAAAGCTGCTGGACGGGGGTCGGGATCGGGAAACCTACCTGGCGTTAGCGCAAGTCTGCGAGAAGATCAAGGACTACTCGGGCATGGCCAGCGCTCTGGACGAGGCCGAGCGACTTTCGCAATCCGATGACGATAAGGAGAGCGTTCTGTTCATGCGCGGCGCGATGTACGAGCGCATGAAGAAGTACGAGCAGGCGGAAGAACAATTCCGGAAGGTTCTGGCCATGAACCCGGAGAACGCCTCCGCGCTGAACTATCTGGGCTATATGCTGGCGGATCGCGACGTGCGGCTGGAGGAGGCGCTGCAACTGATCCAGCGGGCCGTCGAGTTAGATCCGTACAACGGCGCGTATCTGGATAGCCTGGGCTGGGTGCACTACCGGTTGGGGAACTTAGAAGAAGCGGAGCGCTACCTGCGCCGCGCCTTGGAACGGGTTCCGCGAGATCCCACGGTGAACGATCACCTGGGCGACGTCTACTATCGGCAGGGTAGAGTCAAGGAAGCCATCGCACAGTGGCAGATCTCTCTGAAGGAATGGCAGTCCGCTTCGCAGGCCGAACTGGATCCGGAAGAAGTGGCGAAAGTCCAGAAGAAGCTCGAGGGCGCGAAGATCCGCTTAGCCAGGGAATCGTCAAAAGGCGCTCCCGAGCAGCGCTGAGAAACGCGGTCCCTCAGTTTTGGCGCGCGGAACCGGTGGCCACGTCGCGCAGAACTTCGCCCGCCCGCTCGCAATCTTCGGACGAGACGTCGTAGTGAGTCACCAGGCGAAGCTGAGTGGCGTTGATGGGGTTGATCAAGACGCCGCCCTCCTTCAGGCGGGCGCTGAATTGAGCGGCGGTCAGGCCCGTGCCGGAGACATCGAAGATCACGATGTTGGTTTCTACGCGATGGACGACCTGGATGCCCGGCAGGCGGGCCAGCAGATCGGCTAACTTGCGGGCGTTCAGGTGATCTTCGACCAAGCGCCCCGGCATCTGCTCCAGAGCCACCAGACCGGCGGCCGCCAGCACGCCCGCCTGTCGCATGCCGCCGCCCAGGCGCTTGCGATACAAACGCGCCCGGGCGATGTCCTCGGCCGAGCCTGCCAGCAGAGAGCCGACCGGCGCGCCGAGTCCTTTGGACAAGCAGAACATGACGGTGTCCGCGCCGGAGACCAGCTCGCTGACCGGGCGACCCAGGAAAGCGGCGGCGTTGAAGATGCGCGCTCCGTCCAGGTGGACCTTCAATCCCATGTCGTGGGCTTGGGCGCAGATTTCCTGGAAAAGCTCCGGGGGATACACGACGCCGCCCGCCATGTTGTGCGTGTTTTCCAGGACGATCAGACCGGTGGGCGCCCAGTGAGGGCCGAGCGGGCGGATCTCGGGCCGGATCTGCTCCCACCGCAGGATGCCGTCTTCAGCGGCGATGGGGCGTGGAACGCAGCCGGAGAACCAGGCCATCATCGCCAGCTCGTAGTTGTACACGTGGGAGCGGGCCTCGCAGATCACTTCCTGCCCGTGGCGCGTGTGAAGCTTGACGGCGATCGTGTTGCCCATCGTTCCGGAAGGAACAAACAGCGCCGCTTCTTTGCCCAGGATCTTTGCGGCACGTTGCTCCAGGCGATTGACCGTGGGGTCTTCACCATAGACGTCGTCGCCCACCTCGGCTTCCGCCATCGCGCGTCGCATTTCGGCGGTAGGTCGCGTGACCGTGTCGCTTCTAAGATCAATCCAGCGTTGCTCGCTCATGGTCTCGAACTCTCCGAGGATATCATTGGACAATCATAGCGCTCGCTTCCTAAAGGGCTGTGAGCGACTTACACGGGCATGCGGTCATCTGGTAGGCTTGGTCTGCACGATGGAATCTTCCTGTATCCGGCACACCGAACTACCCGACACCACGGCTTTGTTCGCCGATTTCCTGTATCAGTTCGAACGCGTGGCGCGTTTCTACCCACACGATCCCGGAAACCCGCAGTCGTTCGGACGCGTGGCTGCGCACCTGAATTATCCTGCCGAGCGCCGGGCGCGGTTGATCCGCGTGTTGAGCGCACAGAACGGTGAATCCGAAAGTCTGGCGCGGCTGGCGCGTCCGGAGACTGTGGTGGTGGTCACGGGCCAGCAGACCGGCCTGCTGTCGGGCCCGGCCTATACGATTTACAAGGCTCTGAGCGCCGTGCGGCTGGCGCACCGCCTGAGCGAGCAGGGGATTCCGGCGGCGCCTGTCTTCTGGCTGGCGACGGAGGATCACGATTACGCGGAGGTCAATCATTGTTGGCTGCTGGATGCTACCGGGAAACCTCGGCGTATCGAAGGGGCTGACGCTGCGGGCCAAAGGCGGCCCACTGGCGCCATTCCTGCACCCGAAGATTTGGTTTCACGGCTGGAAGAAGCGCTGCGAGGCTTGCCGTTCGCCGAGGAAGTGCTGGAGCTAGTCGCGGCGGCCTACCCGAAGGGCGCCACACTGGGTTCCGGTTTCGCAGCGTTGCTGCGTCGCTTGCTGGACCGCTGGGGCCTGCTGTGTTTCGATCCGCTGGCGCCGGAAGCTCGGCAATTGCTGGCTCCGAAGTTGCAGCAGGCGGCCGAGGCCGGAGCGGAACTGGCGGAGGCAGTGATCGAACGCAGCCGTGAGCTGGTCTCGGCGGGCTATCACGCGCAAGTTCGTGTGGCCCCGGAGGCCTCTCTGTTGTTCTTGCTCGAAGGCGGACAGCGGTTGGCGATCCGCCGGGAAGGGGCGGAATACGTTTGCGCCGGGCGACGTTTGACGAGGCGCGAGCTGGCGGATCGTGCTGCGGATCTCTCGCCGAGTGCGCTCCTGCGTCCGGTTCTTCAGGATTGGGCGTTGCCGGTCGTGGCTTCGGTGGTGGGGCCCTCGGAGCTTGCGTATCTGGCGCAGGCGGCGCCGCTCTACCGCATTCTAGGAGTGCAGCCGCCGGTGTGGGTTCCGCGCGCCAGCATGACGCTCCTGGATGCGCGTGCGGCCCGTCTGATGCATCGCTATGGCCTGCGGCTTCAGGATTTTTTCCAAGGCGAACAGTTCTTGCGCGAGCGGATTGCTCAGCGGCTGACGCCTCCGGAGTTAGAAATCTTGATGCGGGCCGCCGGAGCGGACGTCGCCGCTGCTCTGGAGAGACTGGGCAGGGGCTTGACGGAGTTCGACGCCACGCTGGGCCGCGCGTTCGAGAAGAGTCGCCGCAAGATTTTCTACCAGCTCGCGAAGATCGAGCGGAAAGCGGCGCGCGAGGCCTTGCGGCGCCACGAGCGGGCCGGCAGCGACGCTGCCTGGCTATCGGCCTTTGTTTACCCGCACCGGCGCTTGCAGGAGCGGTTCTACTCAACGCTGGCGTTCCTGGCGCGCTACGGCTCGGACTTGTTGTCCCGGATCTACGAGCGGATCTCTTCGGAGTGCCTGGACCACCAGGTGGCGGTCATTTGAGACCCTGGATGGCGGTATACTGACATCAGGGAAGCCACTGCTGGAGTGGCGGAACTGGCAGACGCACGGGACTCAAAATCCCGCGGAGCTTCACGCTCCATGTGGGTTCGACCCCCACCTCCAGCACCAGGGATCCTTCGGCTCTACGCCAAAGACGGGGAGGCCCCGATCCCAAGACAATTTAGCCACATAAGACCTCGACGCAAAGTCTGTAGTTTTGGAAGTTGCGGAAACCGAAGGCCTGGCGATTGATGAGTCCCATGTGGGTGTGGAAGACCTCGCTGATGCCGTTGTTGCGGGTGAAGCGCCAGATGGCAGCGATCTCGGCGGCCCAGGAGTGCAAGGTTTCGCCGAAAGAGACCAACTGCGCCATTCCGGCCTGGCGCAGTTCGTAGACAGCCTGCAACAGTCGAGGGGCGGGTTGCTCGCACGGCTTGCGGGTGCGATGCTTCTTCCGCAGCAGGTAGCCGAGCCGCTGTTTGAAGCGCTAGTACTACTGTGTAACAAATCGCACATTTTGTGGTGAAATTGTTTTGTTCAAACCGCTCTCTCGGGGCCAAGCCCTTGAGGTGTGTGCTTCGCGGCCTATTTGGAGGGCCTGGCCAGGGCCGCGGGGCGTGCCGACGGCACGGGCCGCTGAAAGATTCCTGCCGCGGACTGTTGCTGGACGGGGAACGCAAAAGCGTCGAGCCGATGGCGGCGCGGCTGCACCCGGACCGCGTGCCGGCTGCCCATCCGTCGCTGCATCACTTCGTGGCCCGCTCGCCCTGGAGTACGAGGCCGTTCTGGCCGCCGTGCGGCGGCAGGTCCTGCGGCGATCCAGCAGCGCGGCCCCGTGGTGACCTGGATTGTGGATGACACCGGGATCCCGAAGAAGGGCCGCCACTCGGTGGGTGTGGCCCGGCAGTCCTGCGGGCAGTTGGGCAAGCAGCAGAACTGCCAGGTGGCTGTGAGCCTGAGCGTGGCCGCCTAGCAGGCGAGCCTGCCGGTGGCCTTGCGGTTGTACCTGCCCAAGCAGTGGGCCGAGGACCGGCGGCGGCGCACGGCTGGCGTCTCCGGCCCATAGGGAAGACGGGCGCGCCGAGCCGCACGCCGAGTTGTGGCTGTTGGCGGAGTGGCCGCGCGGGGCCACGGAGCCGGCCAAGTACTGGCTGTCGAACTTGCCTGCCCAGACGCCGCTGGTCGAGTTGGTCCCGCTGGCCAAGCACCGCTGGATCGTGGAGCGCGATTACTTGGCGCTCAAGCAGGAGCTGGGGCTGGGCCATTTCGAGGGGCGCTCGTGGCGAGGATTCCATCATCATGCGACGCTCTGCATCGCGGCCTACGGGTTACTGGCAGCCGAGCGGAGCGGTTTTTCCGCCTCAGCGCGCCGGGAAGCTCCAACTGGCGGCGCTCGAGTTGCCGCCGACTACCGGCCGCGGGGCAGCGGGGAAGGATCAGCGGCGGTGTGAACGGAATTCGATCGCTACGCTGCGCCGCGGTATCACCACCTGTCCGGCCTAGCGGCTTCTGACGAAACACGCCGGGTCGCGGATTGGTCCTATGCGCCGAGTCACTGCTACCTGGCCGGCCCAGCGGCTTCCCTGCTGCCCTTCCTGTGGGGGGCGCGACGTTTATGGCACGGTAGAACTACTAGACGCTATTGAGATTCTTGGTCGGGGCGAGAGGATTTGAACCTCCGACCCCCTGCGCCCAAGGCAGGTGCGCTACCAGGCTGCGCCACGCCCCGACTGCGCGGCTGTTCCCATTGTAACCGAGACGGCTCTTCAAGTCGCGGTCAGGCGGCGCTCCAGCCGCACTTGCATCACCAGGTTCATCAGCGTCACCGTCTCATCGAAGGTCGCCAGCATGGACTCGACTAGATCCAGACCGCTGGAGGCCCGCACTTCCGGCTCTTCCATGGTGTAGTAAACCTGAAACCCCGCCCAGTGGCTCTTGGGCGCAGCTTCGAGAATCCGTCGCAATCGTCGCACACCTGGAAAGTCAGCTCGGGTGAAAACCTGCGGCTGCGCCTCCCAGCTCCCGGCGTGGACGCGGAAACCCTCGTCTAACAGGCGTTTCAATTCGCCATCCAGCACGCCGCCTGGTTTCAAAGCCGCCAGCAGCCTGTGCCAGTCCCAGTCCGGCGCCAACCGGCAGGCGCGATTGCCCGCCGGGGGACGCAGATAGCCGCGCTCGACCTGCATGCCGCAGTCGAAGGTGTGCTCCTCCGTATCTATGGAGATGAAGAATTTGGCGCAGCCGAAACTGACGTGACCGGAGAGCGGCTTGGCCAGGCGATTGGCGCGCGGCAGAAAGCCGATCCACCGCCAGTAGACGCCGCGGCCCCAGCGTTCGGTCAGAAACGGCTGACCGTAGCGCGACTCCAGAGCCAGCTTGAGAATGCGCGTGATCCGCTCATGATCCTCCAAATTGCCAACCCGGATGCCGCGGCGGAAGTCCAGGAACTCGGGCCGAAACGCGACAGGCGCAAGTCCGAGCGAGGCGCTCACGCGTAACAGCGTACCTCAAAGATGCGCGCCTGCGGATCTCCGTTGGTGGCCTGCACGCGAATGCGAACCGCCTCGGCCTCGACCGGCGTGAAGCGATGGCGGCGCAAGCGGTAAAAGTTCCCGACTACCCTGGCCAGCTCGACCCACCTTCCGCCTTGGAGCCTGGCTTCCACCACGTAATCCCGCACGGTCTCCGGCTGCGGTCCCCGGATGATGTTGCGGTACACGCTTGCCTGGGCGCTGAGCGTGAGCATCCGCTGAAGTCCGGAATCGAAGGTGATCTGCACTTCCGAGATGCGTTCCGGACGCTGGAAGGCCAACTCGATCCAGGCTTCTCCTCCGTCCAGAGGCGCCGCCCAATGGTGGATCTCTCGTCCTTCGCGCAACGGATAGTCGCGCGTGTGGCCGTCAATCACGTTGGAGGCGCGAGCCGTTGGCAATTCGGCGGAAGCTGCGACGCGGGCCTTGCGAGCCAGGTCGTGCGGATCGCGATTCACGAGCCCGCGAATGGTTTGGTCATCGCGCAGCAAGGTTTGTTGCAGTTGCTCGAGCGCGGCTTTGTCCTGATAAAGCTGGCGGGGCGTCAAGCCGCGCTGCAAGCAAAGCGCAGCCGCGGTTCCGGCGGCCTGTCCCACCACCGCGCAGGTGGCCATGACGCGCGTGGAGGTGAAAGCCACGTGCGAACAACTGATGTTGCGGCCCGCCATCCAGAGGTTTTCGATGTTTCGGCTGTACAGGCAGCGGAGAGGGATATTGTAGACCTGCGGAGTAGGAACGGCCACGTTGGGCGGCAAGTCGTCGCGGTCGAAACCTCCGGGCGGGTGGTCGTCCATGGGCCAGCCGCCGATCGCGACGGCGTCGTCGAACTGGCCGCCGTTCATCAGATCGTGCTGTGTAAGAATGTAATCTCCCACCAAACGGCGACTGCCGCGCTTTCCCGGGATCATCCCGACCCAGTCCAGGGCCCAGTTGGCGCTACTGGGATGGTCGCCGCTGTTCTTGATGTAGTCCCAGACGCCCATGACGATCGAAAGCAGCTCGAAGCGGATGCGCTCGTGATCGCGGATGATGTCACGGTTGCCGCCCCAGGCGATCCACCAGTAGCCGTACTCCCAGGAGCGTATGGGACGCATGCGCAAGTGCTCGCGGGTCACCCTGCGCGCCCAAGCAGGGGGCTTGAAAGCGATGGGTTCGTCGAACCGCCGCGCCGTGAACAGGAGGCTGGATCCGAGCGTCTCGCCATCCGGCTTCTCCGGGGCCAGCGACTCGCCGAACTCCTCGCGACCCTCGCGTCCCGTCCGCATCTCGGCGCCGGCTTCCAAACCCAAGCGGCTGTCACCGGTGGCGTCCACAAACATCTTGGCCCGAATGCGATAGAGTTGCTCGCTGCGATCCACGCGCGCCACCACTTCCTCGATGCGGTTACCGCGACGGCGTGCGCCGTAAAGAGTAGCGTCCAACAGCAGGGTGAGGTTGGGCTCGCTGATGACCTTGTCGTACAGCAAAAGGTCCCAGAGCTCCCAACAACGATGGGGATTGCCCACGGCGTCGGCCAAACGCAGCTCCTCCAGAATGCCGCCCTCACGCCAGCCCGGGTGGCGCGAGTTGGCCCCCATCACGTGCATGCGCACCTCGCTGGAGGAGTTGCCCCCCAGCCGGGAGCGGGCTTCTAGGAGGACAACGCGCGCGCCGTGACGTGCGGCGGCGATAGCCGCGCAAACCCCCGCCAGCCCCCCGCCGGCCACGACCACGTCGGTCTCCAGCTCGACCAGCGTCATGTTGGGCTCTTCAGCGTGCCCGCCGCGCTTGGCCTGGCGCGGGGCTAGGCTATCCAGGCGGGCGCGCAACTGGTCCACGGAAGTCGGTTGGACGGGCGCCGGCGGCAACCGGTCAGCCAGTACGATGACCGAGTAACCGCAGAAAGGTAGGGAGCTGAGGAAATCGCGACGGTTCATAAAGACCTCAAAACAGCAGCTTCAATCCAAACTGAACGATGCGGGCGTCACGGGCCCAGGTGATGGTCCCGAAACTGGCGCTGGCGTTCCTGCCGTCAGGACCCGGACTGAAACCTGTAGCGGGACGGCCCAGGTTTACGTGGTTCAGGAAGTTGAAGGCCTCCGCGCGCAACTGAAGCTTCAATCGCTCTGTGACCGAAGTATTCTTCATCAGAGAAAGGTCCCAGTTGATCGTGGCTGGGTTCCGGGCGTCCGGCAGAGTTCGACCCACCATGCCCACGGTGAAAGGCGGCGGATTGTAGAAAACGTCGGTGTTGAACCAGCGGCGTGTGCTGCGCTGGCCGCGCGGTAAGCGCGCCGAGCCTGTGGCGTTGGGCCGATTGGCCTGGTAGTTGTTCGCGCCCGAGACGATCAACGGGGTTCCCGTCTGCATGACGCCGATGGTGTTGAGCTGCCAACCGCCGGCGATCCGCTCCAGCAGTGCGCTCGCAAAGCTCCACCTGCGCCCTTTTCCAAAGGGCAACTCGTAAAGCAAGCTCACGACGGCGCGCTGGGAGACGTCAAGCGGGTCAATCGCGCGGGCTAGGCGGCGATTGTACAGTCCATCCTGAAAGCCGATGTCATTCTGCTCCAGGTTCCAGTTAACGGGCGAGTTCAAGCTATCGCTAATGGTCTTCCCCGCGGTGTAAGCTCCACTGATGAAAAACCCATTGGCGAAGTTGCGCCGCACGTTGATCTGGAGCTGGTGAGCGATGAAGTTGCCGATCAATGGGTTGTAAATGCTTACGCCGGTGTAGTGCGGAAAAGCAGTCAGCAATCGCTCCCTGGTAGTGGTGCGGCCGCCAAGGCCGCCGGGAATAATCCCCGCCCAGGGATTCGTCACCTGATCGAAGAGCCGCAGTCCGAGCTCCTGACGCAGCTTTGGATCGAGCTGGTTTAAATTGTAGCCGGAGGAAATGAACCCATTCCCTTTGTTCCCCGCGTAAGTGATCTCAAACAACCACCGGCGCACCTGCTGCTGCAGGCTCGCGTTCCACTGCTGGTTCAGAGGAGTGCGCCCCAGGCCCTCGGTCCAGGAAGCCGCCTGGCCCACAAGGGCACTCGGACCGGCCGCGGCGCCCGGCGCTTCCCTGGGTGGATAGGGAAAACCGGCCGCAAACTTGAAGGCAGGCCGGCCCGGCTCGGGAGTGGTGTAGCTCGTGGTGGTGGTCGAGAAAAGCTGCGTGTTGCCGAAAAAGTCCCGATAGTGAATCGCCGGGTAATAAATGCCGTAGCCGGCCCGGAAAACGGTGCTGCCGTTCCCGAACAGATCCCAAGCAAAGCCGAACCGCGGGCCGAAGTCGTCGTGATCTTCCTTTCGGAAGGCTCGCGGCTGTCCGTTGCGTCCGGCATAAACCGTGATGCCGGGTAGGCCCGTCAAAGGATCCTTGGCCGCAGGGTCGAAACTGATGTGGCCGTCATGCCTCTCGACCGGCTTCTTCTGAAAATCGTAACGCAGCCCAAGATTCAAGGTCAGTCTGCGAGATATCTTCCAGTCGTCTTGCACGAACCAGCTTAGAGAATAACTGACGAACGTAGAGCCGATGATGCGGTCAATGCCGGCGCTGGTCACGTCCCCCAGCAGGAACTGGGCCAGGTTGGAACCCGTTCCGGCGGGGCTTTGCGGATTGGTCGTCAATCCCGAAAACGAGAAATTCCCAGAAAGCGCGGAACCCTGCTTGTTGCTTCCCTGGTAGATTCGCGGGTTCACTCCCAGCTTCAGCGTGTGACGGCCGGTCACCTTCGTGACCATATCCTGGATATCCCAGTTCAGGGAACCTCGCGTGCCGCAAGCCTGCCCCCCGATGGGACTGAAGCCGAAATCAATCAAGGGGAACTGCTCGGGCGGCACAACTGAAGGCAATCCGAGCTTGCGCGGCCAGTCCTGCCCGCAATTCACGGCGCGGAACGTAAAATACTGTCGCGCCGCGCCCGCACGGAAGTTATTGATCAGCGTCGGCGAGAAAGTGTGAGTGTCCGACAACAAAAAGTTCCGGTTCGTTTGGACGTCCCGGCGATCTTGCCCCACGGTGGGATCCTTAAAGAAGTTCGAACCCGCATTGGGTGGCGGCGCCAGCGTGTCGTGCTCGGCGTGGCTGTAACGAACAAACACAGAGTTCCGATCGCCGAACCGGTGATCCACGCGGATATGGTACTGGGTCCAATCTACTTTTTGTACGCCTACGTTCTGAAAGTTCTGCGCCTGCGTATACGGATTGATGGGCGGCTTATTCGGCTCGGGCCAAAAGGCCAAAATCTTGGGGGTGATAGGATCAAAGCGACTCCGGGGCACCCGGTTACCCGGGAAGACGTCCCGGACCAGCCCTGCGCCGGCCGGATTCGGTCGCGTCGTCTCGGGATCATACACCGGGATCAGCACGCCCGCAGCCGTGTACCAGTTGCTGAAATCTCCCTCGCGCCAGGACGCGATCGGAACGCTAAGGATCGCAGGAGAGCTGCGGCGGAGCAAATACTGCTCCCAGTTGAAGAAACCGAAGGTCCGATTCTTGATGATCGGCCCGCCCAACGACGTGCCGTACTGATTGTAGCGTAGCGGCAACTTGCGGACAGCGTAGGTATTGCGCGCGTCGAACTTGTCGTTGCGCACGAACCAGTAGGCGGTCCCGCGGAACTCATTGGTGCCCGACTTCGTGACCAGGTTGATGACGCCCCCGGCGGTGAAACCATATTCGGCTGACATCGTGCCGCTTTGCACCTTGAATTCTTCGACGGCGTCCACTGCCAGAGGTACGGCGACTTCGCCGATGTAACTCAGCGTATTGTTATTCCCGTCGAGCATCTGGGCGTTCATGGAGTTCGGTCCGCCGTTGATGCTGATCGAGGAAAGTCCGATTCCGCGGTCCCCGAAGCCCGATTGCAGCGGCCCGGAGTTAGCGATCACCCCGGCGTTCAGCAGCGTCAGCGCTAGCGCGCTTCGCCCGTTCAGAGGGAGCTCCTGCACGCGACGGTTCTCGATCACCTGCCCAAGAGTCGCGCTGCCGGTATCCACCAGCGGCGCTTCCGCCACCACCTCGACCGTCTCGGCCAACTGGCCGATTTCCAATCGCAGGTTGACTTCCGCGCTCTGATTCACCTGCAAGCGGATGCCGCTGCGCATGGTTCTCTTGAAACCTTGCATTTCGGCGGTCACGGTGTAAGAGCCGACAGGCAAGCCGGGAGCGGAGTAATAGCCGGACTCGCTGGTCTGAGTCCGGAAGACGGCTCCGGTCTCGACATTCATCACCTCGATGCGCGCGCCGGCCACCACCGCTCCCTGCGGGTCAGTGACCGTGCCGAAGATGGAACCCGTACCCTGCTGAGCTGCGGCGCAGCCACCCAGCACCAAGACGATCAGCAATGCTTTCAGAGACGTAGGCAACATGGCGCTTCGCTCACCCCCATGCTTGTCTTACATCATAAGCGCGGTGTGCGACGGGGTCAAGGCTGTCAGTCCCGCGATCCCGACACTGGCCGGCTGCGGCGAAATGCAGAACGGCCTGCGGAGGCGTCGGCCAGGACGAACGATGTCCCAGCGCTGCCGGCAGGGACGCCGCGCGAGCGGCCGCACTTTGCGCCGCTGCTTCTCCGGCGCCGGCGCAGTCAGCCGCGAGGACGCTCTCATTCCCCTGAAAAGTTGATCTGCGACCAAAAGCGCGAGAGGACTTGCGGGGGCGCCCGAAGGGCTGCTCGCCTCGTCTTTCTTCGATCGGCCCGCGGCTGCCATCAAGACTTCACCGGTGCAGGCCGCGTGGAATCCGACGGATCCGGGTTTCAGTCTCCGGACGGCGCACGGTAACAGCGCACTTCGAAAATGGCAGCCGGCGCGCCGTGCGTCTCGAGAACCTCGATGTGCAGCGCCTTGGTGGAGATCGGTCGAGGAAGACGCACGACGTTGCGGGTTTGGTGGTTCCAGGCGACCTCATGGATCACGTTGCCGTCTGCATCCAGGATGCGGTACCGCTTCACGCAGAAGGGCATCTCGCTCTCCGGATGCCCCATCAACACGGACTCCATCGGGTGATCGAAATCCGTGTCAAAAGCCAGAACGACTTCGCTGATATGCTGCGCCTGGTCCCAGGTGAAGGTGAGTCGCGGCCTGGGATCGTCCCATGCCGCTACCCAGGCGTTTGGGCCTGTCGTTGGGCGCGCGACGCCGTTGACGACATTGCTGGGACCGAAAAGATCCAGCGGAGGATCAATCGCCAGCGCCATATTTTCCCCATCCGGACGCCTCTGCGGCCGCCACATCTCGAAGCTGTCTATGCCGATGCCTTCTGGAGGCGATTGCGTGGTCGTCCGGCGGCATGCCAGGATTCCCGTCACCCGGCGGTCGCTCAAATGCAAAGCGATGTTCGGATTCTCCAATAGACAGTAAAAGACGTACTGCGGGCGGTCGAATCTCACGTCGAAATTGCACGTCACCACGCGATTTTCACCGGCTCGCAGGGGGATCTCTATCGTAGCGAGTTTCTTGTCCGGAGTGAAATTGCCCCAGCGGCTGGAGGCGCGCAATTCGGCCACCAGCGTCGTGTCCGTGCGGACATCGGCGTAGAAGCTGACCACGGGCGCTCTGTCTGCGGGAACCGGCAGCAGCATCGCCCATGCGCCGTTCAGCAGGCGTTTCTTTCCGCAGGATTCCAGGCGATCCAACCGCAACCGGCTGCTGGCGGTGACCGTCGCGCGGCGACACAGGTCTTCGGGATCCTCCAACCGAAAACCGGGAATGTACTGCCCCGCTTTCATCAGTTCGCGCTGCAACAGGCGCATGCGATCTTCCCGGAGGAGGTCCCGCGGCAGTAGGTTTTGCTTGCGGCAAAGGGCGGCCGCCATGCCCACGGCTTGCGCGCTGTTGGCGCAGGTTCCCATGACGCGCGTGGAACCAAAGGCGACATGGGACGCGCTGATGATGCGCCCCGCCAGGAAGAGATTTACGATGTTTCGGCTGTAAAGACAGCGGTAGGGAATCTGGTAGATGCCTTTGGAGTGCCACTGGGTGCAGGAGGGAAACTTGCTGTAGACGCCATCAGCCGGATGCAGGTCAATGGACCAGCCGCCGTAGGAAACAGCATCCGGATGAGTGCGCTGCTCGACCACGTCCCTCTGGCTCAGCATGTAGTCGCCTTCGAATCGGCGGCTCTCGCGCTTGCCGGGAATCATCCCCACCCATTCCAGCTCCAGATTGGCCGCCTCGGGGAATTTGCCCGAGTTTTTGATGTAATCCCATACTCCGTAGACGACCTTCCAGAGCTCCCATTTGATGGTCTCGGTGTCGTGAACCGTGTCCAGCCGCCCTCCCCACTCCAGCCACCAGAGTCGGCAGCCCGATAGGGTAGGGTTGAGCTGCTTCCACTTGGGCAGCTTGGTGATGTCCTTCAGCGCGAAGGAGGGAGCAACGAAACGCACCGGGCGCCCGGCGTCGCGCGAGTAAAAGTAAATCGAGTGCCCCAGCAGGCCGCCGTACTCCGGACCCGGTGCGAATCCCTCGTCGAATTCCTCCTTCGGTTCGGCGCCCATCCGGAATGCGGCGCCGGCAAGGAAACCCACCACACCGTCGCCGGAGGCGTCGCAGAACAACGGCGCCTCAACCGTGTAGCGGGTCTCGTTCTGGCTACAGTAGGCGGTCACGCTGCGAATGCGGTCGGGGCCCTGTTTCTCCAGCTCGTGAACGGCCGTGTTCAGCAGAAGAGTAATGTTAGGCTCCTCAACGACCTTCTCGAGCAGGATCGCATCCACGATCACCGGATTGCCCTCGCGGTTCCGGTGCAGGTTCTCGACCAGGATCTCATCAACCACGCCGCCTTCGCGCGCCCAGCGGTTGTTGTTGCCCATGTGCGCGGTGGCGCCCAGCACCCAGAGGCGGACCTCGCTGGAAGCGTTGCCGCCCAGCACAGGGCGGTCTTGAATCAACACGACCCGGATGCCTGCGCGTGCTGCGGTGATGGCGGCGCACGTGCCCGCCAATCCGCCGCCGACCACCACAAAATCCGTCGTCAAGCTGACATGTTTGAGCCGCCTCGTCGCAGGGGAAAAAGTTTCGCGACGGATGAGGCCTCCCGGTGGGACAACCTCTTCGGCCCGGCTTGCGCCCGCCGCCGGGAGTTTCAGGGATGAGCTTCCGACGCCCAAGGTAGAAAGAAATTCCCTTCGTCTCATGGCTTGCCAGCACCACCTCGTGCCGTGTCCGCGAACTGATCCATGCCGGGATCTCTCTTTCGGGAATCCCGGCGGAGTCCAGGATACAGCCCCCACCCAGCCACGTCAACCACACCCGCAGGGCGCCGTCCGGAGCGTTTCCAGAATTACCAACCGTGCGGCGCGAGCTTGAGCATCGGAACCCCGCCGGCTGCCGGTCACCATCGAATCGGCATTGCGTTCGATCGGCGTGAGACGGTAGCGCACCGGGACCGCCCCCGCGGGACGCCAACGCAGGCCGGCAGCCGAACGGCAGCGCCCCCAGAAAGCCCCGACGGTGCAGCGGGATGCTACAGTAGCAGCTTCCGCGACGCTGAGAGATCGCTGCCTCGCGCGCTGAGGATGTTACCCCGGCTTGGCGCTACGGCGGCGCAGTCAACGCTCTGTTGGGGGCGCCACACGGTTAGCAGGGCGCCGGGGACACAGTCCATCGGAGGGTTCGATCAACCTCTGTAAGACCGCTCATGAGATCGCGTTCCCAAAAGCATCAAAATGGTCCGATAACCCGCTCGGCGAATCCGCCCGCGGCGTGCCTGTGCAGAACAGCTTCATAGCCGAGAACCGCGCCGTGATGCGGCAATCGTTGTCGTAAACCTCAAACGGATCGCTCGCGGGCGAGGGCTTGGTTCCGCCTTTCGCCACCTCAGTGAAGAAAACCGACTTCGGCCGGCCGCTTTCGGTGCACGCCCACGAAGTCTCCGGACTTAGCGGCGCGCCTCCCGCCCATAGGCAGCTTTAAAGGTCTCTCGTGAAGAAATTTCTTCCGGACTGCACATGGCTGAGACTAAGATGCGAGGAATCCAGTTATTCGCAGAACTAGCTCGGCAGCGGAACCCGAACTCCCCACTGGCTGCGCTTCACAGGTTCCGAATGGTTGAAAAACACGCCGGGCCTTGACAGCCGGAGAACCCCGGTGTATCGTGAACTTGTCCGGGAGGTGGAAACTGGCATGCCCTCTCATACAGCTATGATCCGCACGCTCAGCATTGCACTGCTGTTTCTCACGAGCTGGAGCGCGGCGCAACCCGTCATCCGCTTGAATGCGCTCGAATACTTCGAAGCTCCTGGTTTCTCGTTTCTTCCTTATCACAACGATTACAAAGTCGGCTTCCAGGGCGGCCTCCAAATGATCCAAAACGGCGAACGACTGCTGGATTCCGGCGATTTGTATTTGGAAGCCGCTGCGGGATCGCCGCCGCTGTCCTGGCGCGCCGTGCGTCGTGTGGTGGATGCCGCCTCGTCCACCGCCACGGTCTTCGGCGAAATCTCCGGCTGGGACTCGGGCTACCAACTGATCTGCCGGACTGACGGCAGTCGCATTCTGCTGACCCTGAAGTTGGACAAGCCGCTGGATTGGCGGCGCGTCGCGCAGGCAGGCTTCCGCATCGCACTTTATCCGGGGGCGTACTTCGGCAAGTCGTATCAAGGTGACACGGGCGCCGGGGTCTTTCCCTGGCAATACACCGGGCGCTCGCTGCTGCTGGCGGGCGCGCGACAGTTGCGACTGGCTCAGGAAGACCCTGACCGAGCGGTGACGATTTCTCGCCAAGGCGGCACGCTGTCGCTGCTCGACAACCGACGCTCCAGCCCGCAGCCCTGGTTCACGGTTCAGGCTGCGATCGAACCGGGCTCGGCGGATACCGAAGTGCGCCTGCAAATCACCCCCACCTTGAAAGCCAATTGGCGCCGGGAGCCCGTCATCGGCGTCTCGCAGGTGGGTTACCATCCGCGGCAGAGCAAGCGGATCGTCCTCGAGCTGGATCCCGGCGACCGACCCGGCGTGGTCCGCATTTACAAGCTGGAGCCGGCCTCGGAAGCGCGCTTGGTCCGCTCGGGAGCCGCCAAACCCTGGGGCCGTTTCCTGCGAATGCAGTACGCAACCTTCGATTTCAGCGACCTCCGAGAGCCCGGCCTCTATGTGGTCGAGTATGAGGGTCAGCGAGCAGGGCCTTTCCGCATCGCGCCGGACGTGTACGAGCAAGCCTGGCAGCCGGCGCTGACGCATTTTCTTCCCATTCAAATGTGCCACGTGGCAGTGAAAGAAGGTAACCGCACCTGGCACGGCGCTTGTCACCTGGACGATGCGCGACAGGCGCCCGCGGGACGGCGTCACCTGGACGGCTACCAACAAGGAGAACGGGAGACGCGGTTCGCTGATTACGAGCACATCCCGGGACTGAACTGGGGAGGCTGGCATGACGCAGGGGATCATGATTTGCCGGCCGGCAGCATCGCCTCCACAACCCTGGCGCTCGCGCTGGCTCAAGAAGAGTTCAAGCCGTCCCTGGATAATACAGCGATCCGGCGGGCCGAGCGTCTGGTGTTACTGCACAGCCCGGACGGACAACCGGATTTACTCCAGCAAATCGCCTTCGGCGCAGAAAGCCTCCTGGCTTCGTTTCGTGTCGCGGGCCACATTTTCCCGGGCATCGTCGAGGCCACAGCACGCCAGTATTCTCACGTCGGCGATCCCGTAAATGTGACCGACAACCGCATCTGCTCGGCGGGCGGACCCGAGTGCGACGACCGTTGGGTTTTCACCAACCGAAATACCGGGCTCCAGTATCAAGTGGCGCAGACGCTGGCGGTGGCCGGCCGCGTGCTCAAGAATTTCAACCCCGAGCTGGCAGCGGAATCACTGGCGGCGGCCCGAAAGCTTTTCGAGTACGAGCAAACTCATCCGCCCGTTTATCCGCCCAACGCCTATGTGCCCCGAGACACCGGCTTCCGCACCCAGGAGATCGCCGCGGCAGCCGAACTTTTCCTGACTACCGGCGAGGCTTTGTATCGCGATCGCTTGCTGGCGCTCCTGCCCCAGATTCGGGGCATGACTCCGGAACTGTTCGCGCAGGGTCCCGGCTCGGTGCTGGTTCGGGCGCTCGACCGGGTGGCAAGCGACGAGCTGCGCTCGGCGGTTCGCGAAAAGGCGCAACAGTGGAAGCAAGCGCTGGCGAAACGGACCGCTTCCAGCCCCTACGGCGTTCCATGGCCGCCCGAGGTGGGATCCTATGAGGGAACGCGCTCGCGTTTTGTATGGGGATTGGGCTGGAGCTTCCAGACTGCGGCCATGCACCACTACTTTTTCGCCCGCCATCTCCCTGATCTGTTTGACGCCGAGCTGATCCTGGCCGTGGTCAACTTCGTCCTGGGAGTCCATCCGGCCACCAACGAATCGTATGTCTCGGGCGTGGGAGTCCGTTCACCGCTGGTGGCCTACGGGACCAACCGCGCCGACTGGTCGCACATTCCCGGAGGCGTGATCTCAGGGGCCTCGCTCATCCGCCCCGATTTCCTGGAGCTGAAGCGCTTCCCGTTTCTCTGGTACCAGACCGAATATGTGATCCACGGCGCGGCGAGCTACATCTTCGATCTGTTGGCGGCCCAGCGGCTATTGGAGCGCTAGGTTAAGCGCTTTCGCTCGGGCCGGCCCTCGCGCCATGGCTCAAGCTCTTGAACCGCCGGGTCGGCATCTCGGTTACAAAGCGCGCCTCGTTTGGCCGCATCCGGGCGTGCTCACCACGCACGCAGTCGAAAAGTTCCCGAAGAAATTTCCTCCCACTGCAACATGGTTGGGGCGCCGGCATTCGGCAGCGGGACATTTGACAAGCCCATGCCAACATTCCCGCTCGCCTCACGGCGTCCGCGAAGGGGCGACGCGGCATGAGCGAAGCGGACCAACTCCGGCCGCCCACGCCTGGCGCTGGATCGCGCCGCGTCTGCGAATTTCGCGGACAACGGAGCAGGCTCCCGAGTTCCGCCTTCCTGCCGAGTCTGCCGGAAGAGGGCCGCCAGGATGCCGCATGGCCGAAAGGAATCCGGAAATTGGGCTATTCATTAGGATTATTGCCACTCACGAGTGGAGATTCCCAAATCTATTGGCTGGCTCGAGAAGACCCGAAATATCTGAAAGCCCCGGAGCTTTTTGGAATTTCGTGACGGCAGATGGGCGCGGATCACGCGCGTACGGGGCACGGAGCCGTCTCGCAAGCCTCCATTCGCCGAAGGACTTGACACGGACGTATGCGGAATGTATTTTGAATGCAGCCGGGAATGCCGGACGCGAATCTCGCGAAGGGGGAGTCGTCTGGGGGCCCGGCCCGCTGTCGGGGAGCAGGGTGAGGCTCCCGACGCATCGAAACGGTAGGAGGTAAGGGGTGATGAAAACAAGCAAGGCTTGCGCAACCATTTTCGCTTTCTTGCTGGCTTCGCTTTCGGCATCGTCGCAGACCTACACGGCGGCGGTTCGCGGTGTGGTCACCGACGCTTCGGGCGCTTCGGTGCCGAGAGCCGGCGTTAGCATTGTGGACGCCGACCGGAATGTAGTGCATCGGACCGTAACGGACGAGGCGGGACGTTACGTTGTCACGGCACTGCCTCCGGGAAATTACACGGTGACGGTAGAAGCCACGGGCTTCAAGAAATACGTCCGCGGGCCTTTTCCGCTTAGCGTGCAGCAGCAGGCGACCGTGGATGTCCAACTGGAAGTCGGGGAGGTAACCGCTACCGTAGAGGTTCAGGCCGAGGCCCCGTTGCTCAACACGACCATCGCGAACCTCGGCCAGGTGATCGAAAACAAATACATCGTTTCGCTTCCCAACATTGCGCGGAACCCCATGGTCTACGCCTACCTGACGCCCGGCGTGGTGGGCTCAGGAGGCCGGCGCGGAGACAACAACACGAACTTTGTGGCCAACGGCGCACGCAATTCAACCTCCGATGTTCTGCTGGACGGCGTCACGGTGGTGACCGTCGAGCAGAACTCGGGCATCACGGACTTGAAGTTCGTGCCTTCCGTGGACGCGGTGCAAGAGTTCAAGATGCAGACGAACTTCTTCGCCGCGGAGTACGGCCAAACCGGCGGCGCGGTGGTCAACATGGTGACCCGCTCGGGCACCAACGAGTTTCACGGCACGGCCTACTACTTCCTGCGCCACTCCGATCTGAATGCCAATAACTGGTTCTCGAACCGAGCGGGCCGGGCGCGTCCTTACTACCGCCGCGACCAGCTCGGCGGCGTGTTGGGCGGGCCCATCTTCAAGAACAAGACTTTCTTCTTCAGCACCTACGAGTTCACGCGCTCCCAGAGCCCGCTGAGCTACACGGCGACTTTCCCCACGCTATTGCAACGTGAGGGTGATTTCACGCAAACGCGAAACACAGCCGGGCAGCTCATGACCATCTATAACCCGTTCGACACTTTCGTCAACGCGGCCGGGGCGATCGAGCGCCGGCCTTTTCCCGGGAATATCATCCCAAAGGTCATGATGGATCCGGTGGCGTTGAAAGCTCTCGCTTACTTCCCCAAACCCAATCAGCCGGGCACGCCGCCGACAGAAACCAACAACTGGTTCGAGCAAGGAATCAACCGGAGCAGGGGCCACCAGACTAACCTCAAAGCGGACCACAACTTCACCGAAAACAGCCGGTTCACCGGCCGATACAGCTATGGCCGCGGGCGGGGCAATCCTCCTAATCTCTTCAAGGAACTGGCGCCTGCCTTTACCTTCAACAATGGCCCCAGCCAGAGCACCTCGACCTCGGTGGTCGCCGATTTCACCAGGGTCCAGAGCCCCACTTCGTTGTGGAGCATCCGCTACGGGCTGACTTACTCGACTTACTGGCGCAACCCGATGGAGCCGTTCGATCTGACCACTCTGGGCTTCCCAAAGTACATGAAGGACAACGCTACGTTTCTCGTGTTTCCAACCATTGCTCCCGACGGTTACACGGATATCGGAACCGAGGGCTGGTTGATCATGGACCGCCAGGAAGGGGTGCATCACTTCTCCGGCTTCTACAGTAAGACACTGGGCGGCCACAGCATGAAAGCCGGCGCCGAGACGAGACGGAACTTTCTGGATTACGCGCAGCCGGGTTACCCGTCCGGCCGGGTTGCATTCGGGCGCGGGGTGACTTGCCGCGACCGGTTCTCCTGCCCGGCCAACGAGGGCAACGGATTGGCGACCATGCTCTTAGGTTGGGGGACGGGCGGCGACTTTCACATTGACCCCAAAGTGTTCAGTCGCTCGGCCTATTACGGCTTCTATTTCCAGGACGACTGGAAAGTGACGCCCAGGTTGACGCTCAATCTCGGTCTTCGCTACGAGTTCGACGTGCCGGTGTGGGAGAAGTACGACCGCGAAAGCTACTGGGACTTGGAGGCTCAATCGCCGATCCGTGTTCAGGGCTATGATACGCGCGGGGTGTTTCGGTTTGTAGACAAAAGCCGGCGCTCGCCGTTCAACCCGGACCACAACAATTTCTCTCCGCGCGTCGGGTTCGCCTGGGCGGCCACGTCCAAGCTGGCGATCCGGAGCGCCTACGGGCTGCTGTACCAGTTGAGTCGAGCCACCGTACATGGGCACACCGGCTCGGGATTCGTGGTGAATTCCACGCCTACCTTCTCGTTGGATTCGAACGCCACCCTCTATGCCCGACTCAACAACCCGTATCCGACGGGCATGTTGCTGCCGCCCGGCAGGACGCTGGGTGAGAACACCTTTATCGGCCTGGGCGCCGGCACCATCAACCCGAAGAACGGACGTAACCCGGAGTACCACTCCTGGAACTTCTCGATCCAGCGAGAGCTGCCGTTTCAGTCGCTGTTGGAGATTAACTATACGGGCAGCCGCGGCACTCACTTGTTCCTGCCCTACACTTCGCTGACGCCCTTGGATCCCCAATATTGGGGCTGGGGCCGAACCAGGCTGACCAGCTCTGTTCCCAATCCGTTCTTCGGTCACATCACCGATCCGCGGGCAGTGAACTTGAACGGTCGCACCGTGCAACTGTTCCGGCTGTTGCGCCCCATGCCGCACTTTGACGGAGCCTGGGTCAACTACAGCGAGCCCCCGGCGGCGGACTCCTACTACCATGGGCTCCAGATCAAGTGGGAGAAGCGGTATTCGCGGGGTCTGACCATGCTCGTCCACTACACCTGGTCGAAGATGATTGACGACGCCTCGCACGGCTCGGGCAACGTCGCCTGGCTGGGCGGCTCGACCAGTTTCCAGTACCCGCTGAACCTACGGCTGGAGAGGGCGCTCTCGGCCCATGATGTGAAGCACAACCTGGTGCTCACGGGCGCCTGGGAGTTGCCCTTTGGGAAAGGCCGCAAGATCGGCGGCAACTGGAATCGCTGGCTGGATTGGGCGCTGGGCGGTTGGGAGCTGAGCGGGATGGCGACGCTCCGCAGCGGCATGCCCCTACAGGTGACTCAGAGCGGCGGCGCCATCTGGAACGGCACGCAGCGCCCGAATTTGATCGGCGACCCCAGCACGTCCGGTTCGGTGACCAGTCGCTTGAATCGCTGGTTCAACGAGGCGGCTTTCTCCCAGCCGCCTGCGGACGTGTTGGGCACCGCGCCCCGCACGCTGCACTACCGCGGTCCCGCGATCAAGACGCTTGATGCTGCGTTGCTGAAGAGTTTCCGCGTGAGGGAGAATCAGCGGTTCGAGTTCCGCATCGAGGCGCAGAACGCCACCAACACGCCGGCCTTCAGCGATCCGGCCAGCACCTTCGGCGCCAGCAACTTCGGCCAGATTACCGGCACCAAGGTCGGGCCGCGCGAGGTGCAGCTCGGGATGAAGTACTACTTCTAGGAGTTTGTTGAAAAAGCAGGTTCCGCAGCCAGATCTGGGGTCGGTCGCTACTTTTTCACTGGCTAACAGACCCCCAGGCCCAGCTCCAGACTGCCCCACAGCCGCCTTCTGGCGGCCGGAACCCGCCTCTGGCCCGCATTTACGCGCACTG